>Ga0196977_1000182_pt1 | contig 39383 bp, 28 predicted proteins | sample S3v_1013CmetaG_FD_148634 | JGI IMG/M metagenome (GOLD analysis project Ga0196977, IMG submission 148634) | Soil microbial communities from Anza Borrego desert, Southern California, United States - S3+v_10-13C | ecosystem: Environmental > Terrestrial > Soil > Desert | place: USA: California... | reverse complement strand
ACGTCCAACGTGACCACTGGAGACTTTCTCGGCAGCACGCGCTTCGAGGTGAAGCGGCGGATCGGATCCGGCGCGTTCGGCGTCGTCTACGAGGCATTCGACGGCGCGCGCAACGCCACCGTGGCGATCAAAGCGCTGCGGCACGATTCGCCTGACGCGCTGCGGCGTTTCAAACGCGAGTTCCGCTCGCTCTCCGACATCGCGCACCGCAATCTCGTGCAGCTCTACGAGCTCATCGCCGACGGCGACGAGTGGCTCGTGACCATGGAGATGATCCGCGGCAAGAGCTTCGTCGAATACGTGTGGGGACATGGCCCGTTCCGCTTCTTCGGCACCGGCGATGAGCCGACGGAGACGACGAGTGATGGCGACGGCGGGTCGGGCGGAGCGACGCATTCGCGGGAACATTTCACGCGGCCGCTCGACGCCTCGCCGGCCGATCTCGCGCTGCTCGCGGGCGCGTTGCCGCAGCTCGTACAAGGCGTAGTCGCTTTGCATTCGTCGGGCAAGCTGCATCGCGACATCAAGCCGTCGAACGTGCTGGTCACGAATGAGCCGCGCGTCGTGCTCCTCGACTTCGGCCTCGTCACCGACACCGGCGCCGACCTCACCTTCCAAAGCATTCGCATCGCGGGCACGCCCGCGTACATGTCGCCGGAGCAGGCCGCGGGCTTGCCGCTCACGCCCGCGAGCGACTGGTACAGCGTCGGCGTCATGCTCTTCGAGGCGCTCACCGGCGACGTCCCGTTTCAGGGCCCGTATCTGAAGGTGCTGACGCAGAAGCAGACCGTCGACCCGCCCCTGGTCAGCAGTCTGGTTCCGGGCATTCCGCCGCATCTCGATGAACTGTGTCGCGATCTGTTGCGCCGCGATCCCGACCAACGTCCGAGCGGCGACGAGATTCTGCGCCGCCTCGGCGAGATCAACGTCGTGCACGTGACGCCGCGTCCGCAGACGACGCCCGCGTCGTCGCCGTTCATCGGCCGGCAGCGCCATCTCCGCGCGTTGCGCGAGGCCTTCGAAGCGACGCTGAACGGCGAGCAGATCACGGTGCGCATCGCCGGACACTCCGGCATCGGCAAGACCTCGCTGATGCGCACGTTCCTCGAGCGCCTCAAAGACGAAAACCCCGACGCGATCATCCTCACCGGCCGCTGCTACCAGCGCGAGTCGGTGCCGTACAAAGGCGTCGACAGTCTCGTCGATGCCTTGCATCGCGTGCTGTCGCGGATGGCGCCGCACGAGCTCGAAGCGATCCTGCCGCGCGACATCCTCGCCGCCGAGCAGCTCTTCCCCGTCATGACGGACCTCGGCGACGCGGTACGGATGCGGCGCCGCATCGCGGTCGTGCCCGATCAACAGGAACTGCGACGCCGGGCGTTCGCCGCGATGCGCGATCTCTTCATCCGCCTCGTCGATCGCGCGCCGCTCGTGATCGCCGTCGACGATCTGCAGTGGGGCGACGTCGACAGCGCGGAACTGCTCAAGGAAATCCTCCGTCCGCCCGAAGCGCCGGCGCTGCTGTTCCTCGCTGCATATCGCGCGGATGAAGAACGCAGCAGTCCGTTCCTGCGCACGTTCCTCGACGAGAGCCGCTTCGGTGTGCCGATGCGCGAGCTGCACCTCGGCCACCTCTCCGTCGATGAGTCGCGCCAGCTCGTGTCGGAGCTGCTCGAGTCGGTGCCGAATGCGACTCCGGACATGGCCAACCTCATCGCCGATGAGTCGGGCGGCAGTCCCTTCTTCATCGATGAGCTGGTGCGCTCGCTGCGACTTGCTGATGAAGCGGCGGTGCGCGAAGCCGCGCGGCGCGGCGCGGACGACAGCGATGCGCGCGAGCTGAACATCCGCGACTTACTCCGCCTGCGTCTCGCGCGACTGGACGGCGAAAGCCACACGGTTCTGAAGCTCGTGGCGATGAATCGGCGTCCGACGCCGGCGACTGTCCTGCGCCGCGCGCTCGTCGACGTCGACTACGACGCGGCGGTCGCCAAGCTGCTCTCCGAACATCTCGTGCGCTCGCGCGAGACCGCACACAGCGAGGAAGTGGAGATCTATCACGACCGTCTGGCTGACGCCGTGGTCACACTCGTCGACGACGAGGAGCAGCGCATGCTGCACGCGGTGCTCGCCGACGCGCTGGAAGGCAGCGACGACAGCGATGACGAGTTGCTCGCCGATCACCTCATCGCGGCCGGCGTGGTCGATCGCGGCGCGACGTACATCGTGAAAGCGGCAGACGGCGCCGCGAAAGCGCTGGCCTTCGATCGCGCAGCGCGTTTGTACCGGCGCGCGCTTTCACTCGACACGCCGCAGGACGTCGACGCCATCCGCCGCAAGCTCGGCGACGTGCTCGCAAGCGCGGGACGCGGACGCGAAGCGGCCATCGAATATTTCGCGGTGAAAAGCGAAAACCTCGCGGATGAACTGGAGCTCAAGCGCAAGGCCGCACAGCAACTGCTCTTCAGCGGCCACGTCGACGAAGGCCTGTCGGCGGTGCGCACCATCCTCGCGTTGACCGGCATCCCGTTTCCCGAAACGCGCCGCGACACGATCGTCGCGCTGCTCAAGGCGCGCCTGAAGCTGAAATTCCGCGGGATCAAATTCCGCGAGCGCAGCGTCGATCGGATTCCGGTGGACGAACTGCTGCGCATCGACACGTGCCGCGCGGTCGGCATCGGTCTCAGCTCCGTCGACACCATACGAGGGGCCGTGTTTCAGACGCGCTATCTGCTGCTGGCGCTCGACGCGGGTGATCCGCATCGCATCGCGCATGCGCTGGCGATGGAATGCGGCTACTCCGCGGTCGGCGGCTCGCGCACGCGCAAGCGTACGCGCACGCTCACCGCCGAGATGCATCGCATCGCCACGGCCGTGGCCACGCCGCTCGCACTCGCGAACGTGGACATGATCGAAGGCATCGTCGCGTCGCTGGAAGGGCGCTGGCGCGTCGGCGCGGAAACGCTCATGCGCGCCGAACAGGAGTTCCTCGAACACTGCACCGGCGCGACGTGGGAGCTCGGCACCGCGCGCTCGTTCGGACTGCGTTGCCATCAGTTCCGCGGCGACATCCGCGTGATGATCGAGCGCTTCCCGCCGCTGTTGCGCGATGCACAGGAGCGCGGCGACCGCTACTTCGCGACGAACATCGTGCTGTTCTCGCACTACGTCAATCTGGCCACCGACGATCCGCGGAAGATGTCCGAATCGATCGAGGCGGCGATGCACGGCTGGTCACACGCCGGATTTCACGTGCAGCACATGTGGCATCTGCGCGCGGGCGTCGAGAACGCGATGTACGAAGGGCGCGGTCTGCTGGCGTGGACGAAGGTCGCGCAGAGCTGGCGCGCCGCGCGCACGTCTCTTGTCGCCAGAGTCCAGTTCACCGGCATCGTGCTCGAGGAGCTCCGCGGACGCGCGGCGCTGGCCGCGGCCGCCGAAGCAACGACCCCTCGCGAGCGCGAGCGATTCCTCGACATCGCCGATCGCGCCGCGAAGCGCGTCGAGCAGCAGCGCACGCAGTGGGGGGTCGTGTTCTCGCAACTCCTGCGCGCGGGAACAGCGTTCATGCGTGGGCGACAAGATCGCGCGGTGCAGTTGCTGCGTTCCGTCGAAGCGGCGGGCGAGCAGCAGGAGATGTTTCTCAACGTCGCCGCCGCCCGCCGCCGTCTCGGACCCATCATCGGCGGCGATGAAGGGAAGGTGCTGTACCAGACGGGCACGCGCTGGATGATCGAGCAGGGCATCAGGAATCCCGACGCGATGGCGCGGACGATCGTCCCCTGGTGATCAAACCGTCCAACGCGAACTTCCCCGGCCCGTGCGCCGCGATGTAGAGAAACAGCCAGCAATACAGCACCGCCAGCTCGCCGCCGTTCACCTTGGGCAGAAACCCGTGGAACGCGTGTCCCTTGAAATACGCCGCAGCCATCAAGCCGCTGCTGAGAAATGCGACCGGCCGCGCGAAGAGACCGATCGCGATGAGGATCCCGCCCACGAATTCGATCGGTCCCGCGGTCCAGACGATCCACTTCGGCGCTTCCGGCGGCATTCCGCCGAACACGCCGAGGACTTTCTGGGCGCCGTGACACGCGAACATGATTCCGGCGAGGATGCGCGTGATACCGAGGATGTGCGGCGCGAGTGACGTGAAGCGCTCGATCACGAGCGCACCTCGTCGAGATACGCGCCGAGCTGCTCGAACGTGCCGCTCCAGCCGCCCTGCATCGAGCGATGGTTGTCGGTGAAAACCTTGCGCTGCGCTTCCGTCGCGTTGAACGCCGCCGACTCCACCGTGACCGTCGTCTTGCCGCCTTCTTCCACGAGCGTGATCGTGGTCAGCATCTCCATCGGCCAGTCATCGGCGAATGGAGCTTTCGCGAGCTCGCCTGCTTCGTTCGAGAACGAGCTGATGAACACCAGGCGCCGCGGCGGCACGATCTCGCGATACGTCCAGCGGCCCCACATGTCGCCGCCGTCCGGCATGCGCAGTCCGTAGTGGAACGTGCCGCCGGGCCGCGGGTCATTCTTCGCGTGGAACATCGGAAAACCCTTCGGACCGAACCAATGCGTGAGGTGCTCGGCTTCGGTCCACACGCGCCACACCAGCTCCTGCGGCGCGTCGAATGTGCGCGAGATGCGGAACGGCTCATCGACCATGCGCGCGATCTGTTCGCCGAGGCGCTCGAGCGTCTGCTTCGCGCCTTCGATGGCGCCGACTTCCTCGACGACGCGATTGCGCGCCGCGGCGGTGTCGAAGAGACTGCGCATCGTCAGCAGCGTCTTCTCGTCCCGCTCCTCGAACGTGATCGTCACCTCGAAGAGGATGTGATCGTGGTCGCCTTCGCCCGCGTGTGCATAGACGAGACGCTCCGGCTTCACGATCTCGCGATAGACGACCTTGTTCTGATAGTCGGTGCCGTCCGGTCCATGCATCACGAAGCGCCACATGCCGCCCGGACGAAAGTCCATCTCGCGGGTGGTGGTGGTGAAGCCGCGCGGGCCCCACCAGTTGCTGATATGCGCAGGGTTCGTGAACGCGGCGAACACCAGCTCGCGCGGCGCGTCGAAGAGGCGCGTCGTCACGATCGAGCGCGCGTCGTCGGTTGTGAGGTCAGCGATTGCGTTTGCGGTCATTTTTCTTCTCCTTCTTTTTCAGCTCGCGCAGGTATTCATCCAGGCGATCGAAGCTCTCTTCCCAGAAACGGCGGTACTGCTCGAGCCAGTCGGCAACCTCTTTCAGCCGCCCCGCGTTCAACTGGCAGGGCCGCCACTGTGCCTCGCGCGTCCGCGCGATGAGTCCCGCGCGCTCCAGCACCTTCAGGTGCTTCGAGATGGCGGGCAGGCTCATGTCGAACGGCTCGGCCAGCTCGTTGACGGAGCACTGCCCCGAGCTGAGCCGCGCCAGGATCGCTCGGCGGGTGGGATCGGCGAGGGCGGCGAAGGTGACGCTGAGAGGATCGGCAGGCATCGTATTAAACCAGACGGTTAATTAACCGACAAGATAAATACAACGCCGCGGAATGTCAAGATCCCTCGGATGAGGGGTTCAGCGCTTCTTCGAAAGATCTTTCACCGCGTCGCGTCCGACGCAGCGCGCCGCCGGCTCCGTCGACTCGATCAGCCGATGCGCCACCTCGAGCGCCGCCTTGTGCAGCGACGCGTTGCGGCGCCCGGCACCGCGCAACGCCCAGCTCACGCCTTTCTTCAGCCGCCGCACTCCAAAGAGAACGTTTTGGCCGGCCGTGCGTAGGAATGTAGCTGATGACGCTACCGCTCCTCGCGATCGTGGTGCTGGCTTCGCTGGCGTTCGCGTGGCTGCGCGAGTTCCGCCACAGGGAAGAGCTCCTTCCGACGCTGCGCCACGGGCGGCACATCCCGCCGTTCGTGATGATCGTGGCGGCGACGCTCATCGCCATCCCGATCGCAATCGCGCCGCTCGCTTCGCTCGCCGAATGGCCGCGCTCGACGCAGGTCGCATGGACTGCCGCGCAATCGGCGGATCCCGACTCGCGCATCGTCGCCATCGGCGGCACGGAGCACTCCGCGATTCTCGGCTGGCCGAACGGCAACTTCTGGCCGGAAGTGCGAGTGCAGCCGGAGGGCGATGGCTTTCGCCTGCGCACACGCGGCGGCATCGCGCTCGTGCGCATCGACGGCGCATATGCGAACGGCGATGTCCTCACCCTCGGCGCCGATGGCAAGCAGATCGGCAGGTTCTCCGTCCAGTTCAAACGCCGCGGCCTGCTGCTGCGGCCGAAACTGCTGATCGGACGCACGCCGTTCGCCGATCCGTTGATCGTCCTCGATCCGCCGCCGCGGCATGCGACGCGAGTCCGCGTGCTCGACTCGCTGCTCGTGCGGCGCCTCAACGATCTGCGCCGCGACGGCAAGATCGATCTCGCCACCGTGCATGCGCTCGAGCAATGGGCGGGCTCGATCCGCGTCCTGCGCGACACTCGCCGCGAGTTGCATCTCGTGCAGGACGGCGAAGCGTGGCGCGATCTCGCGGCCGCGTCTTCGGCGAAAGTCGAGATCCTCTGGCCGCGGCGCAGGCTGGCCGTGCGCGTCGATGAAAACGACGGCGCGACGCGGTTGTCGTTCGAGCCGCCATGGACGCGCACCACGTCGCTCCCGCCGTTTCGCGGCCAGGACAGTTCGCTCTCGTTCGCGCGCGAGCCGGCCATCGACACGAACACGTTTCTCCTGCCGCTCGGACACGGCGCGCCCGAATTTCGTCACGGCGAACCGCTGCACATCTCGCCCGCCGGATTGCCGCGCTTCGTGAACGGTTCCGATCTGCTGCCGCAGCCGCGTTCGAACGGGCCGAGGTTCGCGCGGAGTGGCGGGGCGTTGCGAGCGGCGTTGCAGCCGAATCGGTCGCTTTCCAGCGTGCGCGTGCCGGTGATGGTGCGCGGCGATGCATGGCGCGGGCTGGTGTTGACCGTGACGATGGTGCGCGACCTGCCGACGCCGCGCGCGTTGTTCCTCGCGTTGCTGTGCGCATGGGCGGCGCTGGTGCTGTTCGTTTCGTCGATCGCGTTCGGCAGCGAACAGCGTCTGAGGCTGCGCGACCTCTGGTGCATCGGCGGCGTGATCGTCGCGGTGTGGGCGCTGCTCCTGTTCCGCGTGATGCTCGCTGTGCGCTATCTGGTCGCGCCAGCCGCTGTCGATGAAGTGACCATCAAAGGCCTGGCGGGCTCGCTCGGCGCGCTGGTCATCGTGCCGGGATTGATCACGGTCGCGGTGCGCCTCTGGCTGCACCATCGTCCCGGCGTTCCGCAGCATGTGCGCAGCCGCAACGTGACCATCGCTGTCGCGCTGACGCTCGTCGGGATGACGATGATCGAGATGATGGTCATGCCGCGCCAGATCCTGCCGAACGTCGCGGCGCGTTTCACCTCATCGCCATTCGATCGCGTCCTGCTCGTGATCTACGCCATCGCCGCAGTAACCATATGGAGTGCGGTGGCGTCAGCCACCGCTTTCAAAGCGGCAGCCGCAGCTGCCGCCTCATGGCAATTGCCCTACCGCGTAACCTTCGACTTCGGCCGAGCCTTCTGGCGCGCCATCGGTTCCTCGGGTTCCTCGGGTCCCTCGGGTTCCTCGGGTTCCTCGGGTTCCTCGGGTCCCTCGGGTCCCTCGGGTTCCTCGGGTTCCTCGGGTTCCTCGGGTTCCTCGGGTTCCTCGGGTCCCTCGGGTCCCTCGGGGGATTCTCTCAGTTCCCTCCGAGGAACCCCGAGGAACTCCGAGGAACCCGAGGAACCCGCGGAACCCGCGCTACTGCGGCCCGTTCGTCACGTCTGGACGGCCCTCCGCTCCCCCGCGGTCAAACGTCCCTTCACGATCTGGTTGATCGGCGCCGCCGCGATCCTCGTCCTCTCGCGATTCGCACCCGAATACATGCGCCAGATCGTCGCGCCGTTCTGGATCCTCGGCCTCCCCGCGCTGGTGCTGCTCGCGAAACCGCTGGCGGGCACGCAAGACGCGCTGCGCGCACTCGATGGCGATACGCCCGTCGTCATCGAACCGCCGTTACCCGACGTCATTGCCGCGGTGGTGCTGCTAGCGTTCGCACCGGTCGCGGTGATGTTCGCGGTGATCGGCGACTTTGGCGCGATCTACGCCGTGCTCGCGTTCCTGGTACCGCTCGCGATACTGCTGTACCTGACGTCCGCGGCGCGCATGGCGGCCACGCTGCTCGCGGTGGTCATCATCGCCGTGGCGCTCGCGTATTGGGCGCTGCTCGGTACATACGCCGTCGCACCGGGCATGACGGAGCACATCCTCAGCCGCGTCGAAGTGATGAAGCACGGCTCGTCCGCGCAGGAGTGGCTGCTCGATCTCGAAGCCCCGTCCGCCGCAGATCCGAAGGCCGTGACCGCGGCGAACGTGCGCAACGCGCTCGTGCACGAGTGGGAGCACATGGCCCTCGTGCGCAAAGGCGGCTGGGGCGGACTCGGATTCAATCGCGCGCCCGCGTCGCAGTCGTTCATTCGACAGGACACGATCCAGTACGACAGCGTGTACAGCTTCTACGTCGCCGGCGAGCACGGCATTGCCGGCGGACTGCTGCTGCTGGCGATCTTTCTCGCGCCCGCGCTCTTCATGCTGATGCGCCGCACGAGCCTGCGCATCGGCGATGTGCTCGCGCTCGCGATCGCCGCGGCGCTTTTCGGCGAAGCGGTCGTGCACGCCGCGATGAACGTGGCGCAGCTCTGGTTCTCCGGCCGCAACCTGCCGTTGCTCGCGACCTCGTCGAACTCCGACGTGCTGCGCTGGGGCCTGCTCCTCGGCCTGATGTGCCAGGCGCTGCTCTGGTCCTCGCGTCTGCACGCGGATTCGTACGACGCGGCGCCGGAAGCGGCGGTGACGCGGCGCAGCGTTTTCGACCCGGCGTTTGGCTTCACGGGACGGCGACGCTCCAAACGTTTGATCGCGGCGTTCATCATCGCCACCGGTCTCATCGTCGCGCTGGTGACGAAAGACTTCGCATGGCTGGCATTCGCGTGCGCGATCCCGCTGGCGATGATGTTACGCACGCGCGAATACGCCGCGCTCGCGCTGATGCCGGCGCTGCTCGTGGCGGTGCTGGTCCTGCGCGGCTCGCTGCGCGCCGTCAACTCGGACGAATACGACGTGCTCACGTGGTCGCGATTGCTCAAACGCGTCGATGAGCTCTACGACGCGGGACGGCTGCGCTTCGATCCGGCGACGAAACGCATCCTCTATCGTGCAGAAGATGGCAAGCTCACCGATCGTCCCATCGGCGCGACGCTGCTCGAGGCCGAAGTGCTGCGCTTCAACGCCATGCCCGAGCAGTTGCGCATGGACGGCGGCCGCGAGGCGCTGCCGCGCAACTTCTTCGCGGGCGTCAACACACCCGAGGAGTATTACACGCGCATGTTCGAGCTGTGGCGCCAGCAGACCGAGCGCGAGGAGCGCACGCGGCCGAGCGTGTTCACCATTCGCAGATCGGAGAACGAGAGCGAAGGCGACACCGCATTCACGTACGAGGTGCGCGGCAACCCCGACTTCAACGTCGTCCACTCGTTCTCCGAAGACGTGACCGAGGAAGACCTGCCGCAGGTTGCGATTCGCGGTCGCGATGGGCCCGTGCGCGTGCTCGGCCAGGCGTGGGTGATGGGCCGCTGGACCTACGCGCTCAGCGGCGAAGCGCGCCGCCTCGGCCTCGGCTGGGTGCACGACGCGGGCGAAGCGCTGTTTCGCGTCGGCCGCGCGCAACGCGGACGCGCGGCGCAGCTCACCATCGACGCCGGCCTGCAGGACGCCGCGCAACAGACGGCAGAAGCGGCAGGACGCGAGCTCTTCGGAGGCTTGCTCGCCGCGCGTGCACCTTCCGCGTTGCCGCCGCGCGTTGCGTTCACGATCATGCGCGCGACCACAGGCGAGACGCTCGCGATGGGCGCGTGGCCGCGCGCCGCGTCAGGCGATCGTTGGAGATCTCGCGCGGCGAGCGACGGCGAACAGGCGTGGCGGGAGCTCGAGTCGCCGCTGTCATGGCTCGGGACCTCGGCGCCGCGTGCGATTGCGTCGCGCCACGCCGTCGATCACAACTTCACCGCGATCGAGATGGGCTCCGCCGCGAAGCCGTTCTGGGCCACCGCTGCCTTGGCGGTGCATCCGAATCTCGATCGATTGCTGTTCGTGCGCAACGGCGACTGCGACGCCGTTGCGAACCAGCGCTGCTATGAACGCGAGATGTTCGGCGTCGACATCGCCACGAAAGGCTGGCAGGTCTCATCGCTGCCGCGCTGGATCGACTTCAGCACGTACCTCGCCGCTTCCGACAATCGCTACCACACGCGCCTCGGCATGCTCGGCCTCGCGCGCGCAAGCGAGAGCGGAATCATCAGCGACGGACGAGGTGCGTCGACGAGCAACCGCGAGTCGCTGACCGGCACGCGCACGCCGTGGAATCGTTATCCCGCGCTCGCTGATTCAACGGAGCACACGCGCGATCGCGCCAATCACATCGCCAATCTTCATCGACAGCCGATGGCCGATCGCATGCGCGACCTCTTCGGCGCGCGCACCGGCGTCGCGCCGCGCGAAGGAGAGCTGCGGCGGCATCTGCTGTCGTTCTGGACCGGCGATGAGCGCGACGATCTGCGCACGAGTGAAGGACTGGAACCGCTCTCGGTGGTCAGTCCCGAAGCGGTCGATCTCAGTCTCAACGGCGTCACCAGCACGCGCGAGTTCGTAGCCATCCTCCTCGGCGGCGCGTCCAGCCGCTGGTCGAACATCGCCGCGGCGACCGCGTTCTCGTCATGGGCGATGCGCAAACCGGTCGTCGCGCACGTCGTGGCGCGCAAGACTGCGCCGCTGCCGCTCGCGTCGCGTAGGGCGGCATTCGACGCGCGTGCCGTGACTGCCGCGGAGAAACTCGATTCGGGGTTGCGTCGCGTCATCGACGAAGGCACGGCGCTCGCCATTCGCAACCGCGTCGCACCGCTGAAACGCAGCTATGACGTCTACGCGAAGACAGGCACGCTGGTCACGCTCGATCCGTATCGTCCGACATCGCGCATCCTGATGGTGATCGTCGCGCGCGATGACAATGGCAAAGTGCGGAATGCGATTACGCTGTCGTTCGTCGCGGAGCGATCGTCGTCCGGATTTGCGACCGCACAGGTGGGACGATTCGTCGAACGGCATCAGGCGGAACTGGTACGGTTGCTCGAAATGAACGGAGCGGGACGGTAGCGGATGGGTTTGTTCGGCACGCGATCCGACAAGGCACGCGCGGTCTGTCCCGTCTGCGGCGGCTCGACGTTCTATCCCGTCCCGCTCGGCCGCGCCGACACGTGGTACCGCCAGCTCGAGCAGTTGCCGCAGTGGAAACGCTTCCGCGGCTTGCCGGAAAACGCGGGCGTCGCATTCTCCGAGCCGCGGCTCGAATGGGATCAGCCGACCTTCGATCGCGCGCCGTCGCAGACCGAGCACACGCGCTGCGGGCGTTGCGCGTCGCTCATCCCGCCGCAGTTTCTCGGTGATCCGAAATCGCGCGTGCTGCTGATCACCACCGGCATGCCGCAGGCCGGCAAGACCACGTGGCTGAAATGCCTCTTCAACCCGGCGCAGAAGAAACATCTCATCGCCGAGCCGACCACGCTGATCAGCCGCGATCCGTACTACTACATCGAGCCGTACACGATCGCCAATCCCGATCCGCGCACGGCGGTGCCGATCCTGCTGCACGGCATGAAGCTGCGGTTCCAGCGCCGGACCATCGACGTCGCCGGCATCGACATCAAGGGCGAGGTCTTTCATCAGCGCACCACCACGCCCGACAAGTACATGCGCGTGCTCGACATCCTGAAGGTGCTGCGCTCGATGATGTTCGCGGAGCTCTTCGTGATGTTCGTCGTGCCGTTCGATCCGAAGCGCGATCAGAACATCGGCCAGCTCACGTCGCACCTCACGAACGAGCCGGGATCGCGCGGCACGTGGCAGGGCGTGATCTGGACGCATCTCGATCGCGCGCAGCTTCGCGGCGAGACGGAGCTGTTCGCGTTTCTCGAAAGCAGTGAAGTGGCGCTGGCGCTCGCACGTCGTGTCGTGGGCGGCGAAGAAGTCTTCGACAGCAACTTCGTCGCCGCTGCCTCGGACATCGAACGGCTCGTGCAGAAGAAGCAGAACTGGGCCGCGCATCTCGACGTGCTGGAGAGTCTGACGTGGCTGCTGTACCGCGTCATGCTCGCGTATAGCGCGCTGCCCGCGCGATTCCACGTCGGCAACGTGGAGTTCTATTACACGTTCATGGACGGCCTTGGCTCGGTGCTCGTCAAGCAATGCATGCGGCTCGCGGCCACGCTGTTCGCGGCGTGGGACGGCGCGGGCCGCGGAGATTTCGCGCCGATGATTCGCGAATCGATGATGCCCGGAACGGAGCTCCGTTTTCCGGTGCTGCCGTGCGGCATCGAGTTCCTGCAAGACCGGGTTCCTCGGAGTACCTCGGGTACCTCGGAGTTCCTCGGGGGAGCAGCGGCTTCGCCCCTCCGAGGTACTCCGAGGTACTCCGAGGAACCCGAGGTACTCAGTCAGCGTGACGCCGACGAAGGGCTGCCGGTCTGGGGCGATCTCCTGTTGCTGGAGATTCTGAGGCGACATGGCTGAGCAGGAGTTTCGCGAACTGCACGGCGACTACGTCGCGAACCAGGGGCAGGTGATCAACCTGCGCGAATACCTCGATTACTTCGAGCCGCTCGGCAGCGCGCTCTCGCGATTGCCGGACGGCACCGGCGGACCGTTCATCCACTCCTTCACCGACAGCGGCGGCCGCACCATCGGCTCCCTCGGCTGGGTCGTCAGCGCGGCATCGAAACGCTTCGGCGGCTGGAAGCTGTGGGGAATGTGGTCGAGTCGCACCGTTCCCGCGGCCGCGCTGCCGTTGTTCTGGCCCGAGCTCTCCAACCCCGCGCGCGTTTCCGCATGGGTTGGCCGCGCGAATGAGGACGCGGACCGTCTGCTCAACCGCGATCTCTGGCCGGAGCTCTTCGACGAAGTGAACACGAAGCGCCTGCATGACGCGGCGTTTCGCGAGGTGGTGAAAGCGGAGCTCGCGCGCGCGTATGCCGTGCCGCCGCCGTATCGGCACGCGATCGAAGTCGAAGTCACGCCCGGCACGCTCGACATCCTGCCGTGGCTCTATCTCCTCGGCCCGGTCGATCCCGCGAACGCGCAACTGCAACCGAGCCGCTTCAACGGCGCCGGCTACCAATACATCCTGACCGATGACGCGCAACGGCGCCCGGACGTCGAGATCGCGAGCGACGTCGATGTGATGGTCGATCGCGCCGCGGACGACGTCGTCGAGGGCTGGCACATGGCGAACGAACTGCGCGCGCGGCGCGGCCGGCCGGCACGTAAGCCTGTTGTCGCGCCAGTGCCGCGGCGCACGAGGGAGGTGAAGGTGAAAGAGACGACGCCCCCGAAAAAGAACGACGCGATGCTGTTGGAATGGGCGTATCGACTGATCGTCATCGCTCTGCTGGCGTGGATCGGCTGGAACGTGCACCTGATCCGCAGAGCTCCGACAACCGCGGTTGCACCACTTACAACCACCGCGGCGCCGGAGGTGACTACAACCGCTGCGCCCGAACCGGAAGTCGACCTTTCGCAGGAACGTGCACGCCGCGTCGCGACCGCGCTGTCGGCAAAACCGCTCCCGCGCATTCGCGTCAATGACGCGGCGCTTAAAGATGTGAACCCCGTTCAGTTGTCCCGTGTCGCGGTCGAGATCTTCATCCGCCGCAACGCGTGCTACGACCGCACCGTCGCGGTCGATGGCAAATTTTCCGCCGCCGAGGAACGTGCGATCCGCGACTGCGCGATCGTGCACGACGAGCGCATGGTCACGAGCGACGGCGAGCCGGACGCCGCACGTGCAATCGCGTGGCTGGAGCGGGTGGTGGGGAACGCGCGTTAAAGATCGTCGTTGATCCAGCGGATGTGTTTTGTCAGCGCGGTTCCGTTCACCGCGGCGTGGAACTTCTGGTCGGCCGTGACCAGCACGCCGTCTTGCGCGACTGCCAGAGCGAGATAGAGGCTGTCGTGGACCGTGCGATCGAGAGCGACGGCCAGGTCGAGCGCGGGACTGAGTAGGACGGTTGACGGATAAATCTCAACCCCGATTCGGTCGAATGCGTTCAGAAGCGCCGTGGCTTCCGCCGGCGTCAGCTCCCGGCGCCGCACCTTTTTCCAGAGCGTGTTTCCAAGCTCGGGTCCGATGAGGTCAGGAGCGGAAATGAGGAACTCCGGTTCCAACAGTCGCAGCGCAGCCTCGCGCTCGATGATTTTCTGTAGCTCGGACTGAAGCGATCTTTCGTTTCGAGCGGCGTGCTTTTGTCACTTCACCGCGAAATGCACTTGGATCACCTCTACGCCAGACCGCGGCGTGGTCGCATCTTCATCGAACAACCGCCGCAGGTTATTGCCGGCGCGGTCTTCGAGGCGCGGGTCCACGTCGATCGTGTACGGGCCATCGCGCCATGGTTGTCGCGGGCGGAACAGCCACTCCGTTTCGGACGATGCCACGTCGATGTCGCCGAGGATGATTTCGCCGCGCGCGTCCCGGACGATGAGTGAGTGGTCGAGCAATGCGCGGTCGAGGGACTCATCGAAGGTCACGCGAAGTGGTTCGGCCGTGCGAGCGCTGGGTGCGGTCACGCGCCATTTGCGGTGAGCGGGCATGACTCGATCGGCGGCGACGACGACGAATGGTTTCGAGAACCGTTCGCGTAGTGGGTTGCCATCGCCGTCGCGCCAATCGGCATCGATCACGAGCCGGTAGCGCGCGCCTTCGCGGAGCGGCGCGCCGGCTTCGACATTCGCGCGGAGGCCGCGCTTGATGCGCCCTGGATCGAGGATCAGCGTGAAGCGTTGCCGCCGCCAGTCCCACAACTCGTGTGCCGTCTGCAGGAACGCGCGCGGAACCTCGTGGCCGGCTTCATCCAGCAAATGGATGTGGCGGTAGACGTCGCCGGTGCTCATCGGCGCGGAGAAGTCGAGATAGAACTTGAGCTGATTCGACGGCAACTCGTTCGCGGTCGGGAACACCTGCGCCACGTGCGTCGTCGCTTCGGTCGCCGTCTTCGGAACGACGATCGTGTTCTCTGCATCATTCACGCGCACTCGATACGCGAGGCCGGGCACGAGCGGAAAGCGCGGGTGAAAGGCGAGGCCGTCATCGCGAATCTCGACGCGGCCGAGCATCGGCAACGCATCGCTCGGACCGGAGTGCACCGTCAACGTCGCTCGTGCCGGATGGCGAACGCCGCGCACGTCGATCGTCCCCGCGCTCGCGTTCCACGACACCGTGGGACGCTCCTCGCCACCGCACGCGAGCAGTGCAGCAGCGAGGAGCGCAAAGAGTCGGTGTCTCACATCCAGTTCTTCGACAGCGACCGCAGGTTCAGCGAACCGTCGTCGATGTCGCGCTGCACGACGACGACATATTTGTCGTTGAGATTGTCGAGCTGCGTGATGCCGATCTCCGCGATCGACAGATACGGCACGCCCGCGCTGACGTACGCGGCGTCGACCGGCTTCGTCATCGGCGTGGCCTTGTCGATGTCCTGCGCGCTCATGCTCATCAGAGTGCGATCGCTGTTCGCGATCAACACGCGCCGCTGCCCTTCCTTCGCAAACGCGACCATGTCCAGCGGACGGTTGCCGCCGCCGAGCTCCGCGAGCGTGGTGCCGCGCAGGTGCTGCTTCGTCTTCAGGTCCGCGAGCGTGAACGACGCGATCGGCGCGCAGCCGTAGCCGGCCAGGAGGCTTGGTTTACCGTTGATCGTGAACGGCAGGAACGACTCGATCGGCGAATGCGTCTCGTACTTGTTGTGCGAGGTGTGGAAGATCTCGAGCGTGTTCACCGCAACGTCCTTCTGGAACGGAAACGGCGCGCGGCGCAGCGTGGACGCGAACTCGGTGTTCGACATGCCGGCGATGAGCAGCTCGCCGTCGACGTACGCGAGATCGGTGATGGTCATGCGCCGCAGATCACCGCCCCATTTCGTCTTCGCGCCGTGCGCCGGCGGGTTGGCGAGCGTGACTTTCGAGAACGGCACGCCCTGCAGCGCGACCTCTTCCAGCTCGCCTTTCCTGTTCGCGCGCAGCAGCACCGGCCGCGCATCGTTGCCACGTCCGCGCGAGATGGCCAGATAGACGTTCTGCGACGCGGGATGCACGGCCACGTCGTTGATGACCACCGCGTCGGGCGTGGTGCCGAGGAGGCTGGCGATCTTGACGTCGATGCCTTTGATGGCCATCGGCTCGGCGGCGGCGTCCTTCGCAGCATCCTTCACGTCGACGGCGAACACGGCTGCACCTTGCGAGTCGCCGATGAAGAGCACGTTCTCCGGTCCGAACGCGAGCGTTCCTGCGGACTGCAGATCGGGTGCGCCGATGGCCATGCCCATGATCAAGGGCGCGGCAGTCGGTGGCGTACGAGCAGCGTTGACGACGAAAGCAGCGGCGATCGCCACTGCGACCACGAGAGTGATCATCCACGGCTTGCGGGCGAGCTTCATGGTTTCCTCCTGAAGGTCGAACGATACGACTGATGGCGCCCGTTGCCTGTACGAGTGGCGTGACACAGGTGTGTCGATTTGTGCCAATGACCGAGTACCTCGGGTTCCTCGGAGTACCTCGGGTTCCTCGGAGGGGGTGCTTCGCCGAGGTACTCCGAGGTACTCCGAGGTACTGCGTTAGGACAGGTAGGGTTTGGCCCCGCTGGCGACACTCCTTCCGCAAGGAGAATCGTCAACATGCATCGTCGACGGAAATCGCTCGTGGCGTGCGCCGCGATCCTGCTGATGTTCGCGCAGAGCGCGCACGCGTTTCTCGAAGACCTCTGTCTGCCACGTCGCAATGCCAACGGAACACTGACCTGGTGCCTCACTCCCAACTGTGCCGATCCGCCGCCGCCCAATCGCGCATGTCCCGAGCAGGTCCTCGAATTCGCCACGATCATGCCCGGCCGCAGCATGATCCACGCGGACTCCACCTACTTTATCGCCCTCGCGCTCGGCTACCGGCCCGACGTCGCGTACTGGATCGCCGCATACAACGAGGTGACGGATTACGCGCAGTACGTGCCGATCGATCAGTGCGGCGTGCAGGCCGCGAATCTGAATTCGATTCAGGGACAGAAGACGCTGCAGACCGCGCCGAACACAGGGCGAGATTTCATCACCGCAAACTTCAACGGATTCCAGCGCACCAATGTCGCGACCGACGGTCCGCTCGATCACTACGTCGTGCCGTTTTCGCCGAACGGGCAGGGGACCGACGTACACGGCGCAGGCGGCGTGCAGGCGCTATATCCGTTCCATTACCCGCGTCCGCCGGGATATCCGGAGCACATCGACGACGTCTATCAGAAAACGATCGCCAATCTGCGCCAGTGGGGAATGCTCGCTTCCGCGGACGATCCGGGATTGCTCTGCACCGTCGGACTCACGAATGCCGACGGTACACGCTGTCTGACGGGACCGATGATCGTCGGCAAGGTGCCGATGATCATGGCCAGTCCGAACGTGCAGAATCCGCCGGTCTTCATCAACGTGCCCGCCGGGAAGAAGGTGCTCGACTCGTCGACGGATCCGGTCACGTACTACGACCAGCTCGGCGCGTGGCTGGCCGATGAGCGCAGGACCACCGGGAAGTTGTGGATGTCGCCGAAGCCGACTCCTGTGCCGGTGCAGATCGCCCGTTTCGCGCTGTATCTGCACGCTCTGCAGGACACGTCTTCGCACGCGACGTATTGCGGCGACGACGCGCCGACGCCTCCGGGCGGCGGCGATCCGGGCACGTACATGTACATGTCGGAAGGCAACGTGGCGCTGTCGTTCGGCAACTCGTGCGCGACCGGTCCGCATCTCGCCGGCCACATTCAGGAAACCGGCACCGGCGACGATCCGCTGCCGCTGCGCGACTACGTCGCGCTCAACATGACGGTCGACGAGTTGATCGTGTTCGCGAATGCAGTGGCGAAGAAAGAGGGCTGGATCGCCAATCCGGAGCTGCTGCCGCCGAATGTCGTCGGCGGAAAGAACGAACATGGTCAGAGCGCCGCCGATCTGAAGGCGGTGCTGGTCGGCACGATCGTTTCGGGGAAGCCGTATAGCCGCGCCGAAGTGTACAAATCGGGCGTGGTGACGTTGCCGCTGCAGCAGGTGAACTCGCTCGATCGACTGCACGCGATGAATGCGGCGCTGGCCGCGTATGGCGAGACGGTGCGGAAGCGTTCGCCGAATCCCGCGAAGTTCGTGAAGTTCCAGCACATGCCGGGCAACTCGGCGGACCCGAAGGATACGAGTGTGTGCTGGAAACCATTGAAGTAGTACCTCGGGTACCTCGGAGTACCTCGGAGTTCCTCGGAGGGGATTGGTCGGTCCCTCCGAGGAACTCCGAGGAACCCGAGGTACTCCGAGGTACTGGTTTCAGGGCAATTTCCCCTCATAGAACCACTTGATCCAGTCCACGACGAGGTTCAGTCGCGCGCGATCGAGCTCGTACACGCGCGTGCGTCCTTCGCGCGTGTGACTGAGAAGCTTTGCGTCCTCCAGCGCGCGCAGATGGCGCGTGGTGGTCGGCCAGGCGTGCTCGAAGCGCGCGGCGATCTCGCCCGCGGTCATCGAGCCGCCGCGGAAGAAGATGGTCATGAGGATCTGACGGCGCGCCGGGTGGGACAGCGCGGAGAAGATCGCGTTCAGCGCTTCGATGCGCGCCTTAGGCTCGAGCGGCTTCAATCCGCTGGATGGTAGCGAGTTTTAGCTCCTCCAGCATCGGCCCCATCGGTTCCCACAACGCCATGACCTGCGGCATCTGGTGCGCGATGCCCGCGGCTTCCTCATCCTTCCACGAGAACCTCTCGACGAACGACACCTGACCGGTGCGCTTGTCGACGGCGCGCCAGATCGTGGCCGGTTCGTCCGTCACCAACTCCACGCTCGCGAGCACTGGCCAGTGCGCGAGCACCATCCGTTCGATCTCCTGCTCCTTCCCCGGTTTGGGGATGTAGGTCACCAGCATTTCGACAGGCATCGGAATTTCTCCTCCGGCTCTTTACTTAGCATGATGGCTAAACGTCAGTCAAGGAGCAACCCATGCGCAAATCGATCATCGCAGTACTTCTTCTCACCGCCGCGTGCGCCACCGCGAAGGCCCCGGCCACCGTCACCGGCTGGGTAAGTGACGCGCACTGCACCACGGCGCACGTCGGCGGCAAGAATCCCGGCTGCGTCGTAAAGTGCGCGAAAGGCGGCGCGCACATCGGACATCCGGAATGGACGCCACAGGCGATCGTCCTCGTCGAGGACGCGACCGAGCGCGTGCTCATCATCGAGAACCCGGAGCGGGTCGCCGGAATGGAAGCGCAGCACGTGACCATCACCGGCCGCGTCGAAGGCGACCGACTGCGCATCGAGCAGGTCGCGGCGGCGAAGTAGGGAACGCCGCCGCGCACCGGGTCACTGCACGAACATCGCCGCGTCGACCGGCGGATTGATCACCGTCTTCGTGAACCGGATGACCGCGTCGAAGCGCGGGTCGCCGGTGGAGCGATGAATCTCCTTCTCCATGCGGATGCCTTCGACCGTTTCGTATTCAACGAAGGTCACGTTGATCGTGCGATCGTTCTGTTGATGGGTCATCGTCTTCGGCAGTGACGTCGTCGCATCGAGCGCGATGCGCCAGTCGATGCCCCCTTCCGGCCTGAGCACGATCGTGTCGTCGTTTTCGAGCGCGATCGCGCCGCGGCGGCGGTCGGGGAAGAAGGCGAAGAACATCGCGCCTGCGTTCGCGAACGCCGTGGACCGCGCGCGTGCGAGTTCGGCGCCGGTCATCGCGCGCGGCGGCGCATCGCCCTGACGCAGCGTGCCTTTCGCGCCGTCGAAAGTTTCGACGGTGGAGAGAGTGCTGATCCGCTCTTCCTTCCGGTACTTGCCGTCGGACGTGCGCCAGACCTTGATCGTGCCGTCGAAACCGCCGACGGCAATCGTCGCTTCGCGATACCACGTGCGGATGGCGCCGATCTGTTCGCGCCCGCCCGCTGCGTTCGCCCAACGGTCGATCAGCGTGGACTCGCTCTTCGCGACGGCGCGGCGAAACCTCAGCGGTCCGACGAACGGTCCCTGCGTCCACGTGCCGGCCAGCTCCGTTCCGTTCGCGTCGAGCATTCCCGTGTACGAACCGCCGATGATCTTCACGTCGAGCGTGGTACTCGATCCCGACTGCACGATGCTCGCGATCGGAATGTCCAGGCCTTCGCTGGACATGAAACCGGTCGCGCTGCCGTCGGCGTTGGTCAGGCTCAAGCCGAGCTGTCGCTGCGTGCCTTCGACTTCGAGTGTGCCGGTCCACTTTCCTTCAAGGTTCTTGGCGATCGCGCCACTCTTCGGCGCGGACGCGATCGCCGCATCGCCTTTGCGCACGAGGTCGAACGCCAGCTCGAGCGGTTGGCCGTCGGGGCCGCGGGTGGTGAACGTTCCCTCGACCGCATCCCCGTTGAAGGTCCCCTTGAACGTTCCGCCGCCGGCAGCGTTGATCGCGAACGTCACCGACAGTCCGTTGAGCACGACTTTCGACAGGGGAAAACCGCGCACGCCACGCGCGGGATTGTCGAACGTCGCGACGATCTCGCCCGCGGCGTTCTTGGCGATGTCGACCGCGATGGTCACGTCGCCTTGCGGCGTGTGAATCGCGCCTTCCCAATGGCCGGTCGCGTTTTGCGCGGCCGCGGAAACGGATGCGAACAGCAGTGCGATGAAGACAACTCGAGCGTATACGAACATGGCAGACCTCCTTTACTGGTCCTAGAAATCGCGTCGCGCGAGATTGGCGACGGCGGCGTAATAGAGGGCCGCGGCGACCGCGCCGCTGGCCAGCAGTCCGGCCCACGGCAACTCGCCGTGACGGAAATAGCTCTCCGCGCTCATGACGCGGAAAACGCCCACACCGGAAACGTGGAGCAGGCGCTCGACGACGGACAACGCAATGGCCACAACGATGGCGATGAGCAGCGGACGCCACGCGTCACCGAACATCGTCGACAGCAGCAACGACAGGTTGTGGAAGACCGCGCTCGCGACGAACACGCACACGCTGTGAACGATGGCCGCGCCGACGCCGTACGTCTGGCCGACGGCGGGAGCGAGCAGCGGAAAAACGAGCGAGGGCACGAGCGCGAGCACGAACAACTCGGCGAGTCCAGCCGACGCGCGCACGGCCACGAGGCGCTGCCGCGAAACCGGCAGCGACAGCGTGAACGACGCGCCGCCGGATCGCGAGAGGAAGCCCGCGGTGCCGAGGAGGATGGCGAAGAGCGTGATCAACTGACTGTGGTTCTGGCGGAACCATTCGGACCAGACGAATCCGCCGAACGTGCGCGTGAGCTCGACGGCATCGCGGATCTGCCGGCCGAGCTCTCCCTCGACATCGGGCACGAGTGGCATCAGCTTCAACACGTATGGATACGAGAAGACCGTCATCCACGCGGAGCACAGCAGCAGCGCGACGCCGATGAAGAAACGCCAACGCGTTTCGAGCCACGACTTGTACCAGAGCATGTTCATTCCTCCACCGCCACGCATTCGAGGAAGATCTCTTTGAGGCTCACCGGACGGACCTCGGTCGCGCGCGGATTGAGCGCGCGCACTTCGTCGAGCAGCGCCGCGCTGCCGTTGCTCGACAGCACTTCGAGCACGCGTCCGTGGCGGTGCATGCGTGCGACGCCGGGCGCGCGAAACGTCACGTCCGGCGCGACATCGTCGAAGACGAGTTGAATGCGGCAGTACCTCTCGCGCAGATCGTCGATCGCACCGGCCACGGCGGCGCGACCGCGATGAATGAGCGATACGCGGTCGGCGACCTGCTCCACTTCCGCGATCTGATTCGAGGAGAAGAAGACCGTCAGCTCTTCACTCGACACGTGCGACACCAGCGCCTGAAGAACCTCCTCCGCTATCGCCGGATCGAGTCCAGCCGTTGGCTCGTCGAGGATGAGCAGGTCGGCGCCGCGCGAGAGCGCGAGCAGCAGCGCCAGCTTCGTGCGCATGCCGCGCGAGAGCGCTTTCACCTTGCGCTGCAGCGGTAATTCGAACTTGCGGAGGTAGCGCTGCTGCAGATCGCTGCGCCAGCGTGGAAAGAACGGCGCGGTGAAGCGGAGCATCTCGTCGACGCTCATCGCGTCGTAGAGCTCGTGCTCCTCGCTGGCGAAACCGATGCGGCGGCGGATCTCCACGCTTTCGCGGGCCGACGTGGCGTCGCGTCCGAAGATGCGCGCGGAACCGGACGCCGGCCGCGTCATGCCCATCAGGATCTTGATGAGCGTGGTCTTCCCTGCTCCGTTGCATCCGACCAGCGCGGAGATCGAGCCGGCCGGCACCTCCAGATCGAGACCGCGCAGCGCTTCCACGCCGTCGTATGTCTTGCGCAGGTTCGAGGCGTCGATCACGTGCTCAACCACGACGACTTCCCTTCCCCGCGTTCGCGGCGAGCTCCGCCTCGATCAGGCGGCGGATCTCGTCGTCGCTGATTCCGCGCGCGCGCAGCCTGGCCACGGCCGAAGCGATCACCGGTTGCGCCGCGCGCAGCGTGTCCGCGAATTTTCCCGCACGGGGGCTGCGTGCGACGAATGCGCCTGCTCCGTGACGCAGCTCGATCACCTTTTCATGCTCGAGCTCGCGATAGGCCTTGGCCACGGTATTCGGGTTCATCACCAGTTGCTCCGAGAGCGGACGGATACCGGGCAACTGATCGCCTGGCTGCAGAGCTCCGGTTTCGATGGCATGTTTCACCTGCTCCATCAACTGCAAGTAGATGGGGACTCCGGACGACGGGTTCACGCGAAAAATCATGTCGTTTAAACTGTACTACTGAGATAGCACAGTAGCACGAGTGTGTTACGGCGGGCGAACGTACGGGTTTCAGGGAAGCGTAAAATTCTTTTCGTGGACGGCGAGCACCTCCAATTCCTCGGCTACACCGTCGATACGGTGCATCGCAACGTGACCGCTCCGGCCGGCCGCGTGGTTCGACTCGAGCCGAAGACGTGCGATCTGCTGCTCTATTTCGCCGCCCATCGCGGCGAGGTCCTGAGCCGCGAGCAGCTCATCGCCGATGTGTGGAAGGGCAAGTTCGTCACCGACGACGCGGTGATGGTGGCCGTGTACGCGCTGCGCCAGGCATTCGATGACGACTCGCGCACGCCGCGGTTCATCGAGACGATCCGCGGACGCGGCTATCGATGGATCGCGCCACCATCTGAACCATCCGGAGCTACGGGCTCTCAGCCCGTCGTGGCGCAAGTCGACGGGCTGAGAGCCCGCCGCTCCAGATGGCGACGGTATGCCCTGATCGCCGCCGTGCTCCTGATCGTCGCGGGACCTTCACTGCGCGAGCCGCGTCCGATGCCGTCCATGCAGCGCACCGCGGAGCTGGTGCGCGCGAACGCGCGAGGTCTCTTCTTCAACGAGCGGCGCACGCGCGCGGACCTGGAACAGGCCGCCGCCGAGTTCCGCAAGGCCATCAAGGTGGACGACCGGTTCGCGGAGCCGCATGCAGGGCTTGCCGAGGTGTCGATCCGCTTGATCGAGATCGGCTCGCGCGATGTCGCGGAGCACGAAAGGGTCGCACGCCGCGAGGTCGCGATCGCGTTCGCGCAGGCTCCGCACCTGGCGTTGTCGCATGCGGCGCGCGCGTCCCTGCAGTTCGTCGTCGAGCGCGACGTCGCGCGCGCGGAAGAAAGTTTCCGTCACGCGATCCGACTCGATCCGTCGCTTCCCGGCATCCATCAGCGTTACTCCTATCTCCTCAGCGCCACGGCTCGATTCGATGAGGCCATCGAGCAGGCGCGCATCGCGACGGAGTTGCAGCCGACGTCGTCATCCGCGTTCGTGGACCTGGCCTGGGCCAACATGGTCGCGGGGAAAGCGGCTGATGCGGAGTCGTTCTATCGCGAGGCCATCCGTCTCGATCCCGCCAACAGCGGCGCGCTCTTCGGCCTCGGCTACTGTCTCGAGGTCCGCAACGCGCCGGACGAGGCGATGCAGTCCTACCGGCGTGCGCTGCAGATCCTCGGCACGCCGGATGCGGCGATCACGCGGTTGGAGCGCACGTTCACCGCGTCGGGACTGCAGGGCGTGTACGCATCGTGGCTGGAGCTGTATCGCGGCAACGACGCCATTCCGCGCTCGGCCGCGGCGTACTTCGCGGCGCGCGCCGGCCGCGTGGAGGAAGCGATGGCTTTGCTGCGCGAGGCGACGGTACGCCGCGAGGCGGGCACGTTGTGGCTCGCGGTGCATCCGGCGTTCACACCGTATCGCGGTCAGCGCGAGTTCGATGCGCTCGTTGCGTCGTCGTTCCACACGAGGTGAGAGCCGCCCGCGGCGATCATCGTCGATGTATCCATGAGCGATAGCGCGGTGCGAGGGATACCGAGGACGACGCTGCGGTCATCGTTGGTCATCGTGATCGCGATGTCCGTGGAGATGTTCGCCAGCCGAAAGAAGCGTGCCGCGTCGTCGCTGGTGACGCCGGCGGCGCCGAAGTAACGATCACCGTCGCGCGCAATCCACGCCGTCACCAGTCGATCGAATCGAAACGTCGAGCCGGTGCCCCACCAGCGCATGCCGGTCGAGGGATCGCCGTCGCGATCGAAGGCGAGGTTGACGCCGAATGCGCGTGGCAACGGCTCCCGAAATGTGACGCGATACCAGTGCCGATCCGCAGTCGCGCCGCGTTCGACCGCGATCACGTCCGGCAACTTCGGATCTTTGCCGTCATTCGCGGGATCGGTCAGCGCCGGCTCCCATGTCACGTTCGCGAATGCATTTGCATCCGCGAATCGCCGATCGGTGAGAGTCTCGGCGATCTGCCGCGTCTGCGCGTGATCGGGGCGTTGCGCGAGCAGGCGGGTGGTGTCTGCACGGAGCGATTCCGATCGCGGATCGTTGCTCGCGCGTCGCACCATGACCAGGAACATATGCGCGTTCGCATCCCACAACCCGAAGCGGCGGCCGGTGGCGGCGCGATCCGCATCGAGCCGCGCCACGAGCTGCTCGAGCAGCTTCACGCCCTGCGGACGCGCTGGTCCCGCCGGATCGAACGACTGCAGCAAGCCGGAGAACAACGCCACGCCCGGCGAGTTGGGATCGAGCTCCGTCGCGCGCGCGAAGCGGCTCGGCGAGCCCGCTGGATCGGGAGGAACGGTCAGTCCCACGTTGCGCGCGCTGCCGCGCAGCATGGCCGAGAGCATCCAGCCGTCGGCGAAGCGCTCGTCGAGCCGCACGGCGCGGTCCGCATGACGGATGCCGGTCTCGACCAGCCTCGTGGCGGTGCTCAGATCGCGCCGCCCGGTGTAGAGCTCGAAGTGCGCCGACAGTGCGATCAGATGGTGCGCGTCGCGCAGCGTGCGGTCATCGGCAGCCTCTGCCGCGATACGCAGCAACCGCTCGCGCACGAGGCGCAGTCCTTCCTCGTCATCGCGGATGGCGGCGTCTTCGAGCATCTCGCGCGCGAGACCGAGGTCGCGCGCGACGTCGGCGGCGGCGAGCGTGGGAACGAGCAGGATGGCGAGGATGATCGAGACGATGCGCATGGCTCGCACCATGCGCCGCGTCGGCATTGTGCGTCCTGAGGACTTGCTGAGCGGTTGCTGAGGAACCCGTTACTTCACGCCGTTGCGGATGTTCTGCAGGTCGGCCGCGTGGATCAGGGTTCCCGTCGCGAGCGGGTGCGGGACGCTGACCGGGACCAGTTGCACCACGGAGCGCGCCTCGTTGAGCCGATCCCGCAGGCCCGCGAAGTCCGAGGCCCGGACCAGTCCCGTGGGCGGATCGTAGTTCGTCCACGCGGGTGCGAGGCCGGCGGCGTAGCGGATCGCATCGACCGTGCGCCGCATCTGCGACATGTGCACTCCCCGAATCGGGCTGCCCGCGATGAGCGGATCGTCATCGAGTTGCACGAGCGACGCAACGTCGTACGAGGTTGGGAGCGACGACACGTTGTTCGTGTCGGTGGCAAGGACGCGATAGAAGTAAGCGTTCCCATTCACGACATTCGTATCGACGAACGTCGTCGCATTTCCGGCCACGATGAACGGGATGTTGCCCGGGAGGCGTTCGATGCTGTAGCTGGCGATCCCGATCGGACTCGACGACGCACCCCATGAAACCGTGATCGCCGAAGCACCCGTGCGAGACGCGGTCATGAGCGCAGGCGTCGTCGGAGGCGGCGGCACGCTCGCGATGTAGGCCGGCGCCCACTCCTCGCGGACAACGTTCGACGAAGGATCGGTCGCCGTGAGACGCAATTCGACCGAGCCGCTCATCGGCGGGAAGCCTTCGTACTCGTTGCCGTTCTGCGCCAGCGGTAACGGCGTCCACGTCGGCGAGCCGCTGTGCCGCCACTCCATCGTCACCAGCGCGGCGACATCGTCAGTCACCCGAAACTTCACGCTGATGGCGGACCCGCTGACGCGATAGAGCGGCGCCGGCGTCCGCACCCCATTCTGCTCGATGCGGAACATCGTCACCGCGGGCGGATTCGGATCGCTTCTGGTCGTGTCGAATGAGATGACGGCGCGCGAGGTTCCGGTCGTTCCGCCGATCGCGTAATCGGACGAAGAACGGAGCTCATGAGCCCCCGGCGCAGACGAGATTCCTGCCCACAGATCGAAGTAGAACGTATACGTGCCCACGAACGCGCCGGCGCGATAGAGATCGAATGCGGGCATCGCATCGCCGGCGCGGAGGATGTCCGCCGCGGTGTGCGTCACCCACGCCAGCGAAGGCGAATGGCCGGTCGCGCGAATCGTCGACGAGTTCACGAAGCGAAGCGGCAGCGAATTCGGTGCGGTCTCGAGGTCCCACCGCTCGATCGCGGCGCCGAGCACCGCATCCGGGTCGGACGGATAGAAGTGGAACCACGGAAAGCCGCTGACCGTGAGATTCGAGCCGCCCTCGTGGAGAAAATACGGTCCGTTGACGACGTGGACTTGATGTTCGACTCCGGTATACCCGGCCAGTAATGCGGACCGAAGCGGCAGCATCACATCGGCCGAGGCGCCGGACTGGAAATACAAGGTGCGGTTCAACGATTCCAGGGCGGACGTTCCGAAGGTCGACGCGAAGGAACCCCACGACTGCTTGATCGCGAAGCCCTTGTACGTCGTCATCGTGGCGTGGCTCGCACCGGGCGGCACGCTCGCGCGCTGTTCGAGCCGGCGGAACGGCACGCCCGGCGTGGGCAGCGTCACGTCGGCAGCATTTCCCTTCTGGACCCAGCTCGACGTGAATACCCGGTCGCCCGGTACATCAGGGCCGCCGCCGATGATGCCGATGACGTAGCGCGAGGACACATCGGAGATCTTGTAATTCTCGCCTCCGCCGATCAGCACTCCGAACGGCGCCGCGCCGGGAACGGGATCGATCGCCAGCGCCAGCGTGCGTTGGTAATCGAACTCTCGCAGCGGCTGGTCCGTGTCGTCGACCGCGCGCATCGTCAGCAGCCGATTCGCCTGGGCGCGCGTGATGTGCAGCGACGTGGCGCCCTGCACATTCTGTTGTTCGTGCAGCACCACGGCCATCGGAGCGTGATGTGCGGTGAGCACGTCCCACGCGCCTGCTTTCACCAGGACGGTGAGCGAGTTGCCCGGATTCGTGAAGTACCGGAGTTGATTCGGCGCTGAGATCAGGTACACGAACCACGGTGCTTCCTCGAACGTCAGCTCGAGCACGGATCCGCGGAAGAAATATGCAGGCACGTAGGCTGAGGTCTCGAGGCCCACCACCGAGATGCCGGTGCTCCACGCCATGGGATCGGGCGCTTCCGGCGTGACTGTGGTGTCGACGGTCAGCCGCACCGTGACGTTGGCGGCCCCGCTTCCCGGCACACTGACCGATGGCGGGATGAACTGCATGGTCACGCCGGCGGGAAGCTGCGTGCCGGGACCCACGTGGACGGTCTCGGCGATCGCGCTGGTGTTGCGGACGGTGATCGTCTGTTCCCGGATGACGATGCCGGTCTGCGCGCTGATGACGCCGAACGAGATGTTCGACGGCGACGCGAAGATGTTTCCGCCGAACGCGCGCGAGACGTCGAGTGCGCCGGCGCCCTCCGTGAACGGCGCGCCCAGCAGTGCGCGTGCGGCATTCATGAGACGCTCTTTGAGCTGCGACGGTGTCAGCGCCGGTCTCCATTGCAGCAGCAGCGCGGCGGAACCTGCCGCGTGCGGCGTGGCCATGCTCGTGCCGCTGAGCAACTTGTAGCGGGATGGATCGCCGTGTTGTCCCGTCACCGGAACGGTGCTGCGGATGTCTACTCCGGGCGCGACCAGTTCGGGCTTCATCAGGAACTCGTCGCCGTCGGCGACGAACCCGCGCGAGCTGAAGAACGCCATGTTCCAGCTCTTGTCTGTCGCCCCGACCGTCAACGCGGTGCGGGCCGTGCCAGGCGACTCGATGGTCTGGAAGCTCGGACCGGTATTACCCGCCGCAGCGACCGACAACAAGCCCGCTGCGGTTGCGTTATCGACCGCCTGGCTGGTCGGATCATCGGGATTGCCGGCGCCGCCGAGGCTGAGGTTCGCGACTTTGGCGCCGTCGAGGACCGCCTGCTCCAGCGCCGCGACGATGTCGCTCGTCCATCCGTACCCGCTGCTGTCGAGGACCTTGTACGCGAGCAGCGTTGCGCCGGGCGCAACTCCCTTCACCGTTCCGTTCGCCGCGACGATCCCGGCCACGTGCGTTCCGTGTCCGTTGTCATCCGCGGGATCGCCGTCGTCGTTGACGTAGTCGTATCCGCCGGCCACCTTGCATGTCACGCCGAAACATCCGCCGAGGTCGGGATGCGTGTAATCGATGCCGGTATCGATGATGGCCACTTTGACGCCGATGCCGGTCGCGCCACTGCCGTGGACGGCGGGCGCGCCGATCAGCGGCACGCTCTCGGTGAGCTGCGCGCGAATTTCGGTGTCCTCGTGCACGGCTACCACGTTCGGCAGCTTGCGGATCTCTTTGATTGCAGCGGCGTCGACGGTGGCGGAGACGCCGCTGAAGAGGATGTGGTATTCGCGCTTGATCCGCGACGGTTTCTTCGATCCGCGTTTCTTGTCGAGCGCATCCAGATCGCGCGCGAGTTGCCTGCGCTGCCCGGCCGCGTGCGCGGGCGAGCCGGGAGTCTTGCGATCGAGCAGCGGCCGCGCCTGCATCTCGATGAGCACCTGTTTCTCGGCGCCGCTCGTCGACCGCACGACCTTTCCGTCGCCGGTGATGAACGTGGCAGTGGTCGCGGCCGCGTCGACCGAATGCGTTTCGACGTGCGAGGTGCCGTCGTTGTTCGTGTGAATGATCTGCTGGATGACCTGCCGCTGATTTGCGGGCTGATTCGCGGGTTGCGCGGCGGCGGCTGTGAACACACCGCCCGCGATGACGAGATAGACCGAAAGAATGGGGAGCATGGATCTGGACCGGAACGGGCGATTATAAACGGACGTCAGTCCGTTTTCGTCCAGCGGATGTCCAGCCCTTCGCGCCGGTCGACGAAGGCAACGATCGCCCCTTTGTCATCGCGCACGAAAATGCGCCGCGTACGCGGTTGTCCCGGCTGAAAGAAAACATCGCGCAGCTCCGGCTTCATCGTCACGGCTTTACGACCCGTGCGTTCGGAGGAAAGTCCGTCGTTCGCGCAGGTTACCTTCGTGATGATCTCGGTTGTGAGGCGATAGGTGCCGTTGTACCCGCACAACGTTTGCCGCGCGAGCGCAATCGACGGAGGATCTTCGGGAACGGCCAGCGCCTGCGAGGCGATGAGACGCCAGCCATCTTCCGTCGCGATCCATGTGTCGGTCATGCGGAAGCGGCTCTTGATGACCTGGCCGTGATAGTCGAGGCGCTCGTCCGCCACATACGTCGTCACCGCAACCCCGTCATGAACCTCGGCCGCCCACGTTCCGACTTCGAGCTCGCCGATGAGGCCCTTCGGCAGCGGCTGCAGCTCCTCGAGAAACTGCGCCTTCGTCAGTTGCGTGTTGTTCTCGCTGACGTAGACGAGCCGCTCGTGGGCGTAGCGCTTCCACACGTCGACGTCGCCCGGCGCGATGGCGTCGAGCAGCTCGTTCGTCATCCGCCTCAGGTCACCCGCGATCTTTTCTTTCAGGGATGGCTGTGCAACCGCAGGCGCGGTGAGCAAAACGGCAAGGGCAATCGCAACAGGCGTCAATCGCATGCGATAGATTTTCGCACTTGAACCGATGAGTTTTGCGACGGTTCGGAGTCTATGCAGCCGGAGGTACAAGCATGGAGAAAATCACACCGCATCTGTGGTTCGACAAGGAAGCGCGCCAGGCCGGCGATTTCTACACGTCCGTCTTCCCGAACTCGCGCGTCAAGAACACCACCACGCTGCACAACACGCCGTCGGGATCGGTCGACATCGTGACCATCGATTTGTCCGGACAGGAGTTCACGCTGCTCTCGGCCGGACCGCTCTTCAAGTTCACGCCCGCGATCTCCTTTCTCGTCATGTGTGAGACGAAGGAAGAAGTCGACGCGTTGTGGCGCGAGCTTTCGCGCGACGGCATGGTGATGATGGAGCTCGACGCGTATCCATGGAGCGAACGTTACGGCTGGACCGCCGATCGCTACGGGCTGTCGTGGCAGGTGATGTACGCGGGCGATCGGCCGATCCGCCAGAAGATTACGCCCACGCTTATGTACACGGAACAGCAGAGCGGACGCGCCGAAGAGGCGATCAAGTTCTATACATCGGTGTTTCGCAACACGGGTGTCGGCAACATCCTGCGTTATGAAGCCGGCGAGGAGCCTGAGAAGCCGGGAACGGTGAAGCACGCCATCTTCACGCTGGAAGGGCAGGATTTCGCGGCCATGGACAGCGCGCAGATGCACGGCTTCGGCTTCAATGAAGCCATCTCGCTGATGGTGCACTGCGACACGCAGGAAGACATCGATTACTACTGGGACAGGCTGTCGGCCGATCCGAAGTCGGAACAGTGCGGCTGGCTGAAGGACAAGTTCGGCGTGTCGTGGCAGATCGTGCCCGATGAGATGGATTCGATGCTCGCCTCGGCTGATCAAGCGCGGGTCGATCGCGTGACGGAGGCGTTTCTGGAGATGAAGAAGTTCGACCTCGCGAAGTTGCGCGCGGCGGCGGAGTAGTCCTATGGGGTGCGGCAGCAAAGCTGCCGCTTTCCAAAGCGGCGGCGATGCCGCCGCACTCCATAGCTCACTCGCTCTTGAGCGCCAGCGCGGGCTCGACCCGCGCTGCGCGACGCGCCGGTAACCACACCTCAATGAGCGCGAGCTGACGGAAGCCGTGAGACGGCTGGCGGCGGCGCGAAGCGCACCACACCGCGGCGCTTGAGCATGGTCCATTGCGTGCCGGCCGGAAGCTTTTCGATGAATTTGCGAACGTCCGTGAGGCGAACGGTCCGCTCGGGCCGCTCATAAGGAAGGAAGAAGTCCTCCCAATGGCCGAGGAGCACGTGTTTCGGCTGCAGGTACGTGAGGAGTTTCGCCGGATAGTCGTTCACTTGCTGGTGGGAAGCGACGCAGAGAATGGCGATGTCGATCTTGCCGACGAACCCCTCATCCGGATAACCATACGGCGCATCGTGCGCGGAATCGTCATAGTAGATGCGCAGATCGACGTCATTTTCGTCATTGAGCAACTCGATGACATACGCGAGCGTTTCGCCTTCCTTCCATTGACGGCCGTACGCGGGCCGCGGCCGCGCCGTGTCGTAATGGCCGTTCATCGCCTTGATGCCGAAGACGTGTGCGGCGTGTTCGGAGAAAATGGGCAGAAACCGCACGTTTCCCACCTGAGTCCACTCGCCGCGCGCTTTCTGCGTGCCCGCTTTTGCAGTGATATCGACGCTGCGTTTCGGCACCAACGCGGTCACGGTCGTGCCGCCATAGACGCGCGCGTCTGCCGGCAAATCCTCGAGCGCCGCCTCGACGTCGAACAGATGGTCATAGTGCGCATGTCCTGCCAGCACGACGCGCACGTTTTCGCGTCCCTTCACCGTGCGCATCTGTTCTTGAATCAATTCCTTCGCAGGGCGAATCGGCAACAGGAGCGCGCGCAGCAGGCGCGGATTCGTGAAGAACGGCGCGGTCATCACCGCATCGTTGCCGCGACGCACGATCCATCCGCCGGTGCCGAGGTATTCGAGCTCGACCGGGACGTCGCCGAGGTCGGGACAACACGCGCGTTCGACGAGGCCGTCGTGAACGTTCAGGTTCGCGATCGAACCGGCGCATCCGCCCGCAACGAGCAGAAGCAGCACGGCGATGTGGCGCATGCGGCGATGATATTCGGATTTCGCCCACGCGAGGCCATGCGACACTAGTTCCGAATGCGGTGGATTCCTCTCGCGGTTCTCGCAAGCCTTCTCTGGCTCGCGCCCGCGCGCGCCGCGGATGCGAGCGATCCGGTGGCCGCGGCACACGCGCACCTCGAGCGCGGCAATGCGCTTCACAACGAGGGGAAGGCGCGCGAAGCGGAAGCCGAATTCGCGAAGATGCTGGAGATCGGCGTGCGCGCGAAAGACGCGCGCATCGAGGCCGACGCGCGATACAAGATCGGCGGGCTCCAGTACGATCGCGGGGAGATGGCCGACGCACTCGTGAACCTGCAGAGCGCGTATCGCATCTACGGGCAGATCGGACACGTGAAGGGACGGCTCGACGCGCTCTCCGACATGGCCAACGTGTACGCGGACAGCAAGGTCGGGCAGTACGACCGCGCCATCGAGTACTACCGCCAGCTCCTCAAGGGATACGCCGAACATGGGCAGCCGAATGACGTCGCCGATACGCAGTTCAACATCGGCAGCACGTTCGAGGCGAAGGGAAATCTCACGCCGGCGGAGTTTCACTATCGTCAAGCGCTGGCCGAGTTCGAGAAGCTGCAGCGGCCCGATGACATCGCGTTTACGAAACGCTCGCTCGGGTTGGCGCTGGTGAAACAGAATCGCGCCGCCGAGGCGCTGCCGCTTTTCAATGCGGCGCTCGCGTTCTATGAGAGTAAGCGGAGCGCAAGCGCGATCGCGCACGTGAAGCAGTTTCGCGCGATGGCATATCGCAGGCTCGGACGTCTCGAGGAGTCGCTGCGAGACCTGGCGGCGGCGCGCCGCTACTATGAGGAAGAAGCGAACACACGCTTCCTCGAACGGAATATCGAGGAAGCGGCGGTCGTGTACGAACAGCTCGGCGACTGGCGCAATGCGTATGTCTTTCGCACGCGCCACGCGGCGCTGCAGCGGCAGCTTGCCGAGGCACGCCGCGACGAGCTGACGTCGCGTTTGCACGTCGAGTTCGACGCGGAGAAGAAAGAACAGGAGAACCGTGCGCTCGCGCGCGAGAACACGTTGCGCGCGGCGGCGCTCGAGCAGGCCCAACGCAATCAGAAGCTGCAGTGGGCCGTCCTCGCGCTGACGGCGTTCCTCGCCACCGCGCTGGCACTGCTGTTCTGGCGGCAGCTCGTGAACACGCGCCGCATGCGCGCGATGGCGATGACCGACGAGCTGACCCGGCTGCCGAACCGCCGGCACATCTTCACGTTGCTGGAGATCCTGTTCGCGGACGCAAAGCGACATGACCGGCCGGTCGCACTGATCGTCCTCGACATCGATCGCTTCAAGCGCATCAACGACACGTACGGCCACGCGGCCGGCGACGAGGTGCTGAAGGCTGTTGCGCACACGTGTCGCACGAACCTCCGTCCCGGCGATCAGCTCGGACGCATCGGCGGCGAGGAGTTTCTGATCGTGCTGCAAACGCCGACGAGCGCCGAACAGGCCAACGACGTGGCCGAGAGGCTGCGTGCCTCGGTGGAACGCCTCGACGTCTCCTCCCTCGCCCCCGACCTCCAGATCACCATCAGCCTGGGCGTCTGGATCGCGAACGAATACGACATGACCGCCGCGATCGCCGCCGCCGATTCGCTCCTCTATCGCGCGAAGGAAAGTGGGCGAAATCGCGTGGAGATGGCGGTCGCGTAGATGACCGCGCGCCTCTACTGGATCGTCATTGCGCTGATCCTCGTCGTGACGCTCGCGCGCATTGCGAACACACATCAGACCTTTGCGCAGACGCTGGACGAGCCGGTGCATGTCGCGGCCGGCCATGAATGGATGACCAAAGGGCGGTATCACGTCGATTTCCAGCATCCGCCCTGGCCGCGCGTGTTGTTCGCGTTGCCATTTCTGAGCGTGCAGCCGGCGAATGAGGCCCATCCGAACGAATACGGCAACGATCTCTACGCGCACCAGGACCGCTACATCCACAACGTCTCGGCCGCGCGTCGCGGGAACCTGCTGTTCGTCGTCATTGCCGGGTTCGCGCTCGCGGCCAGTGCGCGGATGTTGTTCGGAGAGGCCGCGGCGTGTATTGCGTTGGCGCTGTTCATGATGCTGCCGCCGGTGCTTGCGCACGGCGGTCTCGCAACGACGGACATGGCCGCCGCGGCCGGGTTCGCGGTCGGATTGCACGCATTGCTCTTATGGACGGAGCAGCCGTCGCGGTGGCGATCGGTTCTGCTTGGGGCCGCGATCGCGTTTGGAATCGCCTGCAAATATTCGTTCGTGGTGTTTTTCGCGGCGACGATGGTCGTGGTGTTGATCGCGCGCCGGCGTTTTGCATTGGACAAATTGCTGATTGCCGCGTTGGTCGCGTTTGTCCTGACGTGGGCGTCGTTCGGGTTTGCAATCGGCGCAATGGCCGACGCGAACCCGGTCGCACTCGATATCGCACGTGGCGCCGGTGTGCCCGACCGGTTATCCCACCTCACGGTACCGGCGCCCGATCTGTGGATCGGACTGGTCATGGTCCGTTTCCACAATCGCATCGGACATTCGGCGTACCTGCTCGGTCAGGTGTCCGAATCAGGCTGGTGGTATTACTTCCCTGTCGCGTTAGCGTTCAAAACGCCCATCTCCTATTTACTGTTACTCCTATGGAGTGCGGCAGCGGCAGCTGCCGCTTTCAAAAGCGGCGGCAAAGCCGCCGCACTGCAACTCGCGATCGCCATGACCATTCTCGCCATCGCCATGAGCTCCCGGATCAACATCGGCATCCGCCATCTCCTGCCGATTTACATCCCGCTGTCGATCGTCGCCGCGTATGGCGTGCGCCGCTTGCCCAGGGTAGCCGCCGGCATCGCGCTCTTGTGGCTCTTCTTATCGAGCGCGCTCGCGCATCCCGATTACATCCCGTGGATGAACGCCTTTGCCGGGAAACATCCGCAGCGCGTGTTGCTCGACAGCAATTACGACTGGGGACAGGACATCTGGCGCCTGGCGCGCATCTGCCGCAAACGCGGGATCCACGAGCTCGAATACGCCGTGGTCACTGGCATCCGTCCCGCCAGCATCGGTATCACCGGCGGCCATCCGCTGCAGGAGAACGTCCCGTCGCGTGGCTGGATCGTGATCAGCGAGCAGATGATCGAGCTCGCGCGCGTGAAGAACCCGACCGCGTACGACTGGCTGAAGCCGTACACGTTCGAGCGCGTCGGGAAAACGCTGCGCCTGTATCACCTGCGCTAGGGCGTCACTGCACGTCGAGCGTGGGCCGGATCTCAACGCGCGCAACGCGGACGGACGGCAGCCGCTGCACGACTGCTTCGAGCTCGGGCGGGACGATATCCGTGATCTGCTCCTCAGCAGCGGCGCCGAACCGGACGTCGGCGCCTGCGCCGCGTGGGGCATGCTCGATCGCCACGTCATTCTGAAGTGCGATCCGCGAGCGGCCAACGACCCGAAGACCGGCGCACGGCGCAATCGTGACGCGTCCTCCGTATGACTGGATGGCGTGGGGCCCCGTCACGATGGTGGCCGCGACGCCGGTGGCGAAGGTGTACGGCGTTCGTGGCGTTGCTGTTCGAACATGGCGCGAATCCCGCCCTTCGCATCACGCGGGACAAACGCCACTGGACAACGCACTCGATCAGCGCGACCGTATGGCCGAAACGTATTTCCCGTCCGCAAGCTGGCGCCGAAGCGACTGGACGTGGTGGTCCGGCTTCTTACGAAAGCAGGAGGTGAACTGTGAAGCGCATCGTCTCGATCGACATCGTCCGCGGCATCGTCATGATGCTCATGGCCATCGACCACGTCCGTGTCTACGCGGCCATACCGCCCGGAGGGCCGTCACCGGGCGTGTTCTTTACGCGCTGGATCACACACTTCGTCGCTCCCGCCTTCATCTTTCTCGCCGGCACCTCGGCATACCTGCACGGGCAGAAGCTCGGCAACATGGCGGAGCTCTCGAAGTTTCTGGCCGTTCGCGGTGCGATCCTGATCGCGCTCGAGCTGACTCTCATCCGCATCTTCTGGACGTTCAACTTCGATTTCGGCAATTACATCCTCGCCGGCGTGATCTGGGTGATCGGCTGGTGCATGATCCTGCTGGCCGTCGCGGTACATCTCCCGGTGCGTGTCGTGGGCGCGATCGGCATTGGCCTCATTACGCTGCACAACCTGATGGATTTCGTTCCCTGGCCGGAGAATCCATCCTGGCTATTGAAAGTCTTGTACTACGGCGGCGGAATCGGTCCATTGAAGATTCTGTACGTGATCGTTCCGTGGCTCGGCGTGATGCTCGCGGGATATGCGTTCGGCCGGGTCATCACAATGGAGCCGGATCGGCGTCGCACGACCGTATTGCGGCTCGGGCTAGCGGTGACGGCGGCGTTCCTGGTGCTTCGCGCAGTCGATCGGTATGGCGATCCGCGTCATTGGCGGCCCGATCCTGGCGTCCTGCAGTTTCTCGCGACCACGAAATATCCGGCGTCACTCGCGTTTCTGCTGATGACGCTCGGGCCGATGTTGATCGTGCTCGCGCTTGTCGATCGCTGGCGCGGCAGGGTGGCCGATGGGATCTCGACATTCGGCCGCGTACCGATGTTCTATTACCTGTTGCACATCCCGGTGATCCATCTCGCCGCCTGCATCGTGTCGCTCGTGCGCGAAGGACGCGTCGTTCCGTGGTTGTTCGGCAATCATCCGCTCATGCCCGGTCATCCTGCTGCCGGATACATGTGGAGCCTGGGCCTCTTGTATCTCGTGACGGCCGCGACGCTGATCGCGCTCTATTTCCCCTGCCGCTGGTACGCACGTGTGCGCGCCGAACGTCGGTCGGCCTGGACGAGTTACCTGTGAGCGTTTAGTCCGTCCGCATCGCAGTTACGGGATCGACGAGCGTCGCGCGCCGCGCCGGCCCACTGCCGCTGCAAAGGCGACGATCATCAGTGCGCCGATTACTGCGCCCATGCGCACATCGCCGTCGAGCGCACAGCGCAGGCGCAGGCCTTTGCTCTCCGCGAGCGCTACGCCATCACGATCGCCTGCTCGCGATCCTCGGCGACCAATGAGATAAACGTCATCGGCGCTCCGGTGAGTTTCGCGGCCAGCCGTGTCAGCCGGTCGAATACTTCTTCGGACGGACTGTCGAGCAGGCCGGTGGCGTGGACCGCATCGAGGCGTTCGCGACTGGAAACCGCGCGGCCGAGGTGTTCGGGAATCACGGTGGAGGAAGTCCGGAAAGCGCGGGGCCAGTCGAGTGCCGGCGCAGCCGTTTCGGAAGCGGTCTCGTCGTGCGCGAGTACCTACGAATAGAATGAATGAGCCGTGGAACGCCCTGACCTGATCCCCGACTCGCACCGTTCGGAACGGACTTTTCTCCTTCATCTCCTCGGCGCCGAGCCGGTCGATGTCGACGCGGCGAACGCGATCGATCCTCAGGCTTTTCTCACCATCACGCCGCGAACCCTCTACCCGTGGGTTCATTGGAGATTGAAGCAGGCGGGAGATGGCGTGGCCGCGCTGCGAGCTCTGTTTGCGGAGTCGTACCGCGAGAACGCGTTGCGTCATTTGCGGCGCATGGCCGATCTGCGGCACATCGACGGAGCACTGCAGGCGGTCAACGTTCCCTATCTTCTATTGAAGGGACCGGTGCTCGCGGCGACTGTTTATGAGGATCCGGCGACGCGCACGATGACGGATCTCGACCTGCTGATCCGCGATGCGGACTTTGCGCGCGCGATGTCGGCGCTCGCCGAGATCGGCTACGTCGTTCCCGCGGATTTCGCAGGCGTCACCATGCAGGCCGGCGATGCGCCGCCGCTGTTCAATGGGCAGCCCGGTTCGCCGGTGCTCGAAATGCACGCGATGCTCGACTCGGCGCCCGACGATCCGGCGACGGTTGATGAGGTCTGGGCGACCGCGCGCGTGGTCGAGCTCGGACATGGCTTGCGAGTCCCGGCGCTCGCACCGGCGGAGTTCTTCGCGCACGTGGTCACGCATGTGTCGCGTCACCATCGCTTCGAAGGCGAGCTGCGATCGCTGCTCGATGTCGCGTTGCTGCTGCGGTCGAAGGCGGATCTCGACTGGGCGTCGCTCAAAGAGGAGTGGACGCGACGGCGAATTGTGATGTGGGTCGAACTGACGCTGTCGCTCGCGAACATCCTCCTTGGCGCGCCGCTGCCGAAAGCGTTTTCCGATGCCGCGCCACCGCCCGAGGCGTTGATGCTTGCCGCGGAACAACTGTGGGTGGACAAGGACAAGCGAGTCTCGGGCAAGATCACGCAACTGTTCACGGGATCGGCCGCTGCTCCGGTTCACGCGCACGCCGCGGGCGCGATGGTGCCGATGCCGTCGGGCCGCGCCGGAATGCGCCTGCGCGCGCGGCGTCAATGGCAGATGGTTCGCCGCAACTTCTCGCAGTTGCTGGATGGCACGTTGCGGCCTCGCACCGTCGCTCGCGACGTCACTCTCTTTCGAAACCGCGAGCGTCTCTTCACGCTGCTGGAGTCGTCCGAACGTCGGCCTCGATGAAGCGGATCACATCCGGAAGCGCGTCGAACGAACGTCTCCGCCGCAGCCGCCGAACCACTCCGCTCCGCGCCAACGCCCCGCAATGCAGCAGATTCGCGCCGGACGATCCGGTCTCGTGCATCCAGCTCGACTGATAGGTGAGCGCCACCAGCGACAGCAGACATTCGCTGCCGGACAGCTCGCTGACAGATTCATGGTCCGCGTCTTCGATGAGGTAACAACGCACCAGCGGGATGTCCCCGGCATGAACCGTCGGCGGCATGGTCAACGAACGTTTGGTGCGCTCGGGATGAATGAGCGGGAGCCCGTCGACGTCGTGTTCCAGCGCCTCGGCTGAATCAGGCCAGAGCTTCACGCGTGGGAAGCCGGGCTTGACGACAGGCCGATCGCCGTGGAGCTCGATCACGGTCATGTCATCCGCGATCAACGGATGGCCCGCGCGCGCGAGCGCCGCCACGAGCGTCGATTTTCCGCGGCCCGACGGACCGGTGAATGC
>Ga0196977_1000181_pt1 | contig 39751 bp, 32 predicted proteins | sample S3v_1013CmetaG_FD_148634 | JGI IMG/M metagenome (GOLD analysis project Ga0196977, IMG submission 148634) | Soil microbial communities from Anza Borrego desert, Southern California, United States - S3+v_10-13C | ecosystem: Environmental > Terrestrial > Soil > Desert | place: USA: California... | reverse complement strand
GGCCTCGACGCGCCAGCGGCCCGCGGGGAGTTCGAGCCGGTTGAGGATGGCCGGCAGGTCGGGCGCGACGGGGACGACGAGGCGGCCGTCCCGGCCGAGGCGCGCGACGCTGGCGTGGTTGTCGCAGACGAGGAAGCCGGGGACGGTGACGCGGCCCGGCCCGCGCCGGATGCCGATGCGCTCGCTCTCGCGCCGCACCCAGATGCGCGCGACGGCGCGGTAAGGCTCGCGCCCCTCGAAGCGGACGAGCGTGTAGTCGCGGAAGAAGCGCGGGTCTTGCTGCATCTGCCGGCCGCTCAGGAAGTAGCCGTGGTCGTTGCCGGTCGGGAGCAGGAAGACGACGAGGTCGGGCCGGCGAGAGAGGACGTATCGGCCGTCGCCGAGTTCGTGCGCGATCGGCCCCTGCCCGAGGTCGGGCGGCGGGTGGCGCGGCAGGTGAAGGTCGTTGAGGCCGAGCATGTCGAGCGCGGGCAGCTCCGACCAGAAGGGCAGGCCGCCCGCGGGGTCTACGGCCATGAGCGGCTGCTCGGCCGCGAAGGCTCTCTTCAACAGCGTGCCGATGACTTCGGCGTCCCACTCCCAGCGCTCCGAGATGGCGCGGAAGTTCTCGTCGTCCTCGCGTTGCAGGTAGGCGAAGAGGCCGAGGGCGAGCGCGCCCGCGAGCATCACGACCGCGAACGCCCGCCCGCCCGCGCGCCGCGCGAGCAGCGCGCCGCCTTCGGCCAAGACGAAGGCGAGCAGCAGCAGGAGCGGGACGAAGTGTCGCCACGCGGGGAAGATGTCGCCGCCGATGGCGGCCACGTACGAGGCCCACGCCGCGGCCAGAGTGAGCGGGAGCACGACGCGCGCGCCCCGCGGGTTTCGGCGCAGGCAGGCGGCGGCCGCCGCGGCGGCCAGCGCGAGGAAGGGCGCGGCCGGCAGCGCGCCCCTGCCGAGGTAGGCCAGCCCGTCGAGCGCGTGCTTGCCCGAAGGGTGGAACTTGACGAGCGCCGTGTTCGGCAGCCACTGGCCGTAGTAGGCGAGCCGGAAGACTTCGTGGCCGACGACGAAGAGCGCGGGCAGTAGCGCCAGCCCGAAAGCCTTCCGCAGCGACTCCCGCGTGAGGCCGCGGCACAGGAAGACGGAAAGGGCGGCGGCGGCCGTGAAGACGGGGGCGTCGAGCCGCGTCAGACAGAGCAGCGCGAAGAAGAGGCCGGGCAGGAGCATCTCGCGCGCGCCCGCGCCCGGCTGCCCCAGACGGGGCGCAGCGAGCGCGACGGCCCACCCGAGCAGCGCCGCCAGCATTGGTTGCTCCAGACCGCCGACGGCCCACGCGGGGAACGCGCCCGAGAGCGACAGGAAGAGCAGCGCGAGCAGCGCCGGCAGCGCCGTCCTCAAGCTCGAAGGCGGGCGCGCGTAGACGACGGCCGCCACCGCCGCGCCCATCCCGGCGTAGCCGAGCAGCCGCGCGGCGTCGATCACGCCGAGACCGAGCGAGCCGAGCGCGGCGTTCGCCAGCACCCAGAGCAGGTTCGAGTAGCCTTCGACGAGCAGGCCGCCGTTCCACGTCAGGCCGTGGCCCTGCGCGAGCCGCTTGGCGTAGGTCAGGGAGATGAGCGCGTCGTCGGAGATGAAGGGCAGGAAGCGGCGCGTGTGAAGCGCGAGCGCCGCGAACGCGACGGCGAAGACGAGCAGGACAAGACTGGCGCGGGGCTTCGCCCTTTCCATCAAAGTTTAAGCGTCGAGCCTTTCGGGCGCGGGCAAGGTTAAAGTCGGGTTACCGCACGTCCGTTTTAACACAGAGGGCGCGGAGGACACACAGAATCCACGGAGAAATCAATTCGTCTTCGGAGAAAACCTATCGTCTCCTCCGCGCCCCCTGCGGAACCTCGGCGCGCCCTGTGTTGAAGATTGACTTCCGGCGCGCTCGACTCGGGAGCGCGCTACGGCCCGACGACTACCTTCTGCCTCAGCGTCGGCGAACCCTTCAGCCCGAACCACGCGACCGCCTCCTGCACCACGTCAACTTCGAGCACGTACTCGCCGGCCGGCGGCGCGCGGACGACGAGCGGCACTTCCGCCTCCTCGCCGGGCGCGAGGTCGAAGGGGAGCGGCGCGCGCGCGTCGTCGTTGACGAGCACGCGCCCGCCCGCGTCGAGCCAGTGGTTGCCGAGGTAGAGCCGGAAGCGGTTGCCCTCGGCCCCGAGCGCCGGCCACCGCGCGCCGCCCTCGTTCCTCACGACGACGCGCACCATCACGCCCTCGCCCTCGCGCATCTTCGAGGGCGGCGGCTGCGCCCAGCGGAGCGCGGCCCGGAAGGCGTCTTCGGGGAGCGGCCCCGCGGCGCTCGTGACCTCGACGCGCCGCCGCGCCGCCTGCCCGGCCGGAAGAATCTCGACGAGGCTCGCCGCGTGGAAGCGGCCGCGGTCGGAGAAGAAGGGGAGCGAGAGCGGCGTCAGGCGCCCGACGCCGAGCCCCGCGGCCTGCACGTTCTCGATTGACGAGGCGAGGTGCTCGGCGAGCGCGAGCGTCGCGACGCGCTTACCGCGCGCCGCCTCGACGGCGCGGGCGAAGCGCGAGCGCGCCTCTTCGGTCGAGAAGAACTCCGGCATGAACAGACACCACTGCGGCGCGTCGGGGCGGAGCAGGAGTTGGTAGCCGCCCGTCAGGGGCCCGCTCTGCGCCCAGACCTCGACGCCGTCAACGAGCGCAAGCTCCTCGGCCGAGAGGAACGCGCGCGCCGAGTGGTCGCGCAGCAAATGTCTCGCTTCGCGCAGGTGGCCGCGCGGGTTCTCGAAGAAGGCGGGCCGCCCGCCCCACTCGAATTTGTAGCCGTAGACGCAGGCCGAGGCCGACTGCGCGACGAACACGAGCGCGAGCGCGGCCGCCGCCGCCCTTCTGAAACTTAAAGGCCGGCGCGCTTTCGCCCCGCGCCACAGGCGGGAGATGAGGTAAAGGAGGATGAGCCCTCCGACCGCCTCGACGTACATCGCGTAGCGGAGCATCCCCGACGCCGCGCTCCACAAAAGCGCGCCGGCCAGCGCGACCAGCGAAAGCTGTCGCACGCGCGCGTCCGCGCCGCGCCACAGCGCGCCGGCGAGCGCGGCGAGGAACGCGATCGAGACGCGGCCCCAGTGCGGCCCGAGGTCGCCGCCCGTGTGCTCGACGCGGAAGGGTTGCAGCAGGGGCCACACAAGCACCTCCCACGCCTTCATCTGCTTGAAGCGCACGTCGTCCACCACCGGCCCCCAGCGCTCCGTCCGCAGGTCGGGCGCGGGCCAGTAGGGCGACTGGAAGAGGTGGTTGTAGAGCGGGAAGACGGGGCTGCCCGTCTCCCAAGACATGTAAAGCGTGTAAGGCAGGAGCGGCAGCGCGGCGGCCGCCGCGGCGTAGGCGACCGACGCCCACTCGACCCGCCTCTCCCTGAAAGCCAGCCGGTAGGCGCAGAGCAGGAAGACGGGGCCGGCGAAGGCGAGGTTGGTCAGCTTGAAGGCGAGGCTCGCGCCGAGGTAGAGGCCGACGCGGACGAAGGCCCGGCGTCGCGCGGGCGCGTCTTCGTAGGCTTTGAGCGCGAGGCGCGTCGCTTCGAGCAGGAGCGGGAGCGCCAGCAGGTCAACCATGTAGTTGTTGATCTCGAAAAGCATCTGCTCGGTCAGGAGCAGCGCGAGCACGCACGCGGCGCGCACCCACGCCCGCGCGGCGAAGGGGCGCAGGAGCCTTTCGAGGATCGTCCCGGCCCAGACGAGCACGAGCAGGTTGACGACTGTGCCGAGACGGTAGCCGAGCAGTCGCCGGCCGAGGCCGAGCGCCATGTCGGGCGCGGGGTTGAAGGGGAAGCGCGAGGGGAAGAAGTCGCCCGCGATCATCGGCCAGCCGCGCAGGCCCCGCTCGGCGTTGACGAGCCGGTAGTCGAGCACGTCCCACGACATGTCCGGCAGCGCCGCCCGCAGCGCGTAGAAGAAGACGAGCGGCGGCACGACCACGAGCCAGAACGCGGCCGGCGTCCCCTCGACCTCCCCCTTCGTCTTCAGATGCCACAGCCAGACGAAGGAGGCCAGAAGCAGCGTCAGCGCCCACGCCGCAACGTCGTTGCCGACCGGCCAGAAATACTGCCGCGCGAAGGCCGCGACGTAGAGGAGGATGACGAGGTCGCCGACTTCGAGCCTGCGTCGGAGCGCGGCGGGATTCGATGGGGGCGTGGGGTTCACGGGTATGGGTTAAAGCTTCAGCCGCTTCCTCAGTCCCTCCGGCGTCAGCTTGAGGGCGAGCATGATGAAGCGCCAGAACCAAGGGACGTAGACCACGTCGCCGCCGCGCTCGGCGGCGCGCGCGATCCTCTCGCCGACCCTCGCCGGCGGGGCGACGAGGAAGAGCTTGGGCCGGCCGAAGGTCATCGGCGTGTCCACGAAGCCGGGCTTGACGGTCAGCACGCGGACGCCCGCGCGGAAGAGGCGCGCGCGCAGGCCTTGCAGGTAGACGTTCAGCCCGCCTTTCGCCGCGCCGTAGAGGTAGTTGCTCTGCCGCCCCACGTCGCCCGCGACCGAAGAGATGGCGACGATGAAGCCGCCGCGCCGCGTCTCGAAGAAGTCGGCGCAGTGGTTGAGGACGGAGACGGCGCCCGTGAAGTTGCGGTCGATGACGCGGAAGGTCTCCTCCAAATCCTTCTCCGCCTGCCCCTGCTCGCCGAGGTAGCCGAAGGCCACGACGACGCCCTCCAGATCGCCCATGCGCCGCACCACGCCGCGCAAAAACTCGCGGTGGCCTTCGTAGTCCTCCGCCTCGAACTGGCCCGCCACCGCCTCGACCCGGTGGCGGATACGCAGGTCTGCGGCGAGCCGCTCGACCTCCGACAGGTTCCGCCCGGCGAGGAACAGGGGCCGCCCCCGCGCCGCGAACGACGCCGCGACGTGGCGCGCGATGGCCGAAGTGGCCCCGAGGATGAGCACGGGTTCGGGCATAGGCAAGTAGCCAGTAAACAGTAGTCAGTAGACAGTAGTCAGTAGTCAGTAGGAAGACAGTCTCTTCTGAATCGTTCGCGTGTCGGCGTCAGCATCCTTAGCGCGGAGCGCCTACTGACTACTGTCTACTGTCTACTCCCTTCCCCTCACGGCGTGATGCCGAGGCGGCGCGAAAGCTCGGAGCGGAAGCGGTCGCCGGGGTCTACGCGCCGCTTGATCTCCAGCCACTCGGCGAAGCGCGGGTACATCAGGCGGAAGCGCTCCGGGTCGAGGCACGCGTCCTTCGCGAGGTAAACGCGCCCGCCGTGTTCGAGCACGAGGTCGTCGAACTTCCGCAGGAGCGCGAACAGCTCTTCGCCGCCGACGGGGAAGTCGAGCGCGAGCGTGTAGCCGGGCATCGGGAACGAGAGCAGGCCGGGGCCTTCGGGGCCGAAGCGCTTGAGCACGGCGAGGAAGCACGGCTGGCGGCTCTCGGCCAGAGCCTCGCGCAGGCGCCCAAGCCCGCGCGCGGATTCTTTGAGCGGCAGCACGCACTGGTACTGCACGAAGCCGCGCTTGCCGTAGGCGCGGTTCCACGCGCCGAGCGCGTCGAGCGGGTAGAAGAAGCGGTTGAAGTCGGCGACGAAGGGCGCGCGCCGGCGGGCCTGCGTGCGGAAGTAGAGCTGGTTGAAGGCCGAGGCCGAGAGGCGGCTGAGCGCCCACGCGGGCAGGTCGAAGGGCAGGTCGAAGCGCGTCGCCGTCTCGGGCGGCTCCAGCGCGCGGTACTCGCGCGGCAACTCCGACGGCCGCGCGTGCTGCCCCCGGATGAGCACGCCGCGCCCGGCCCGCGCCCCGCGCGCCAGCATGTCCACCCAACAGACCGTGTACTCGTCGTCGTAGGTCGGGTCGTCGAGCAGGGCCAGCGACTCCGAGAGGTCGCGCGCCGCGTGGTGGCGCACGATGACGAACGAGGTCTCGACGGGCTTGAGGCGGAGCGTGACTTCGGTGATGACGCCGGTCAGGCCCATCCCGCCGACGGTGGCGCGGAAGAGGTCTGCGTTTTGCGCGGGGGAGCACGTCGCGCGCGCGCCGTCGGCGAGGATGAGTTCGAGCGCCTCGACGTGCGCGCCGAAGGCCCCCTCGCGGTGGTGGTTCTTGCCGTGCACGTCGGCCGCGACGCACCCGCCGAGCGTGACGAACTTCGTGCCCGGCGTGACGGGCGGAATCCACCCGCGCGGCGCGAAGACCGAGAGCAGGTCGGCGAGCGTCACGCCGGCCTCGGCCCGCAGCAGGCCCGCCCGATCGTCGAAGTCGAGCAGGCGGTTGAGCCTTTCGGTCAGGAGCACGACGCCCTCCTTCGAGAGCGCGGCGTCGCCGTAAGAGCGACCCAGCCCGCGCGCCAGCACGCGCCCCCAGCGCGTCACGTCCACGGCCGAGACGTACTCGGGGCGCACCACCTCGGCGCGCACGCGCGGGTGGCGGCCCCAGCCCGACAGCTCCATCGTCTTGCCGCGCGCCGCGCCGGACAACTCTCTCGACTGTGAAGGGTTCGCAGGCATGGTTTGGAGACGAAAGTCAGCCGAGTTTAAAGCCCCGGCCCGCCCCGGCGCAACGCGCGGCCCGCGCGCCCTCGCCGACTGCGCGCCCGCGCCCGCGGCCCCGACCCTTGCGCCCGCCTCGGCCCGCGCCCTAACATTGCGCGCGAGACTTAATCCCACTCGAACCGAAGAAGCACCGCGCGTGCGGCCCGCGACGCGCGCGGGGAGGCAAAGTTCATGTCCCTACACCACGGCCTTCATCAACCCGCGGCCCGGCCGCTGCGCGCCGAGTCGAACGAGGCGGTCGGCGACGACACGGGCAACACGCTCGAAGACGCCGCGCGCGACGAGCGCGACTACGCCCGCGAGCGCCTCCGCCGCGAACTCCGGCGCGACCCCACCGAGGAGGAAGTCAGCGACTGGCTGCGCAAGCACACGGAAGGGTATTAAGAGCGGGCGCCGGGTGCGGGAAAGAAGAGGCGCCGGGTGAAAGCTGATTCGCCCTCACCCGGCGCCCGGCACCTTTTACGGCGTGGGCGAGACGGTGATCCTGTTGTCAACGCCGAGGACGCCTTTGACGGTGTAGGCGAGGCGCTCGGCGCGCTGCTTGACGGCGTCTGAGGAGACGGTGCCGGTGAGGCGGACGCGCCCCTCGACGACCGTGGCGAAGACGTTGGCGGCCGACACGTCCCTGTCATCGGCGAAGACGCGGTCGACCCGCTGCTGGATCGAGAGGTCGTCGCTGGCGCTCGCGCCGGTCGAGGCCGGCGGGGCGGCGGTCGAAGAGGGCGGCGAGGTGGTGGTCGTCGGCGCGTCGGTGGTCGGCGGCGGCGCGACGATGATCGGCGCGGGCTGCACCGGGGCTTGCTGGATGATGATCGGCGTCGGTTGCGTCATCGGCGTCTGGACGATGACCGGCGTCTGCACGTAGGGCGTCGGCTGCGCGGGGGCCGAGGCGCGCAGGTTGACGTTGGTCGTCGAGTCCGAGTCGTCGCTCGGGTTGGTCAAAAACAGCATGATGATGACCGTCGCGGCGATGGCCGTCAGGGCGACGGCCGCGATGACGCCCGTCGAGTAGCCGCGCCGCTCCTCGGGGTAGCGCACCGTCTGCGACTGCACGACCTCGCGCCGGGAGGTCGGCGTCTCGACCACGACGCGGCTCCGTTTATGCTGCTCTTCGTCGTATGACATAAAAGCTCTGGCTCCTGAAACGTCTGCGTTTGCAATCCGGCGAGGCGAGTCTGGCGCGAAAAGCGCCGGGCGAGGGTCGAGCCGGGAGGGGGCCGCGCTTCAGGCGAAATCCCTCCCGGCTTTCGGTTCTAACGTCGATGCGCCGTTGCTTTAGAAGCGGCGGCGCGTGCGGGAGCGCGAACGCTTGTAGAGGTAACCGCCGCCCGCGCCGAGGGCCGCGCCGGCCGCGGCCGCGCGCTTGCCGCCGACCGCGCCGCCGACGCCCGCGCCGAGCGCCGCGCCGCTCAAGGTCGAGCCGACCGTGCGCGTGCGCCCGCGGAAGTTGCGCCGCGCCGCCCGCCGGTTGAAGGCGTAGAGGCCCGCGCCGCCCGCGCCGATGGCCGCGCCCTTTTTGCCGCCGACCAGAGCGCCGACGCCCGCGCCGCCGGCGATGATCGCCGCCGTCCGCGCCTTGCGCCCGAAGCGCGACTTCTTGCGCCGCGTCTGCCCGAAGGTCTCCGGCACAATCGTCGTTAACAGCAGCACGGCGCACACCAGAAAGGCAAAAAATCTCTTCATCACAGTCTCCCCCGAAGTCTGGAAAATAACCCTGCAAAAACTGGAGAGAGCCACCGACCCTCCGCCTCGTGCAAACCCTATTCCTCGACCACACAATCGGGCAAACCGCACGAAAACTAACGGTTTTGCGCGCCCGAAGCCTGCCGCCTGTGACCCGGCGAAATTCACCGGCGTACTGAAACAGTGCTCCCCACGGCGCGGGCAAAACAGCCGTTTGACCCGGCCGCCGCGCGCTTCCATAATCCATCACATGACGACGGCCATCATCCACCATCCCATCTACGAGCAGCACGACACGGGCCCCGGCCACCCGGAAAGCCCCGAGCGCTACGCGGTCGTGATGCAGGCTCTGCGCGAGGACGCGGGACTGCGGCCGCGCCTCGTCGAACTCGAAGCCCCGGCCGCGCCGCGCGGCGACGTGCAGGCGTGCCACACGCCGCAGCATTTCAAGCACGTCGAGCGCGCCGTCAGCGAGGGGCGCGGCTACCTCGACGCCGACACGGCCGTCTCGATGCGCTCGCTCGACGTGGCGCTGCGCACGTCGGGCGGGGCCTGCCGCGCCGTCGACGCTGTCATGCGCGGCGAGGCGCGCGCGGCCTTCGTCGCCTCGCGCCCGCCCGGCCACCACGCCACGCCCGACCGCGCCATGGGCTTCTGCCTCTTCAACACCGTCGCCGTCGCCGCGCGCTACGCCCAGCGCCACTACCGCGAAGTCGAGCGCGTCGCCGTCGTGGACTGGGACGTGCATCACGGCAACGGCACGCAGGGGATTTTCTACGACGACCCTTCGGTCTTCTTCTTCTCCGCGCACCAGTACCCGTGGTACCCGGGCACGGGCGCGCGCGGGGAGACGGGCGTCGGCCGCGGGCGCGGCTACACGCTGAACGTCCCCCTGCGCGCGCGCACGCCGGCCGCCGACCACCGCCGCGCCGTCGAGACCGCGCTCGAAGAGGTGGCCGCGAAGTTCAGGCCTGACCTCGTCATCATCTCGGCCGGCTTCGACTCGCACGCCGCCGACCCGCTCGGCCAGCTCAAGCTCGAAGACGAAGACTTCGTCCACCTCACGCGCGTCGTCCGCGCGTGGGCCGACGAAGCCTGCGGCGGCCGCCTCGTCTCCTGCCTCGAAGGCGGCTACAACCTCTCGACCCTCGGCGAGACGGTGCGCGCCCACGTCGCCGCGCTCGCCGAAGATTAAGTCATTCCGGGCCGGCGCGGGGAGGAACCTGAAAGGCCGCGCGCGCGTTATCATCAGGGATAAAAGGGGCCGGGACTTCCGAGCGCAGGTCTGTGGCGAGCCGCCGAGAGTGACGAGGCGGCTCGTAATTTTTCCGTTTCACGCGCGCCGCCTCGCCCCGTCGCCGTTCACCCGTCACCTGCTGATCGTATGGCGCCGCTGACTTACATGGAGCTGTTGCGGGGCAACCGCTCGTTCAGGAATTTGCTGGCCGGGCAGGTCGTCTCGGAGCTGGGCAACTGGTTCAACTTCATCGCCGTGCTCGGGCTGGTGCGGGCGGTGACGGGGGCCGCGCCGGAGGCGACGGCCGTCCTCGTCGTGCTGCGCTTCGCGCCCTTCGCGCTGCTCGCGCCGGTGGCCGGGGCGCTCGCCGACCGCTGGTCGCGCCGCGCCGTGATGATCTGGACAGACCTCGCGCGCGCCGTCCTCGCGCTCGGCTTCCTGTTCATCTCTGCGGCGGACGAACTCTGGATCGCGTACGCGTGCACGGCGGCGCTGACGCTGGTCTCGGCGCTCTTCGAGGGGGCGAGGAACGGGGCGATGCCGAACGTGGCCGGCGCGCGCGGGCTGCTCGCGGCCAACGCGCTGATGTTCTCGTCGCGCTTCCTCCTGATGGCGGTCGGCTCGGCGCTGGGCGGCGCGGCCAGCGACCTCTTCGGCTACCGGGTGGCCTTCTTCGTCAACGCGCTCTCGTTCGTCGTCTCGGCCTACTCGATCTGGCTCATCCCCGAGGCGGAGACGCGCTCGCCGGAGGGCGCGGCGGCGCTGGCCGCGGGACACAGGCGCCTGCTCGGCGGCGTGTGGGAGGACGTGCGCGACGGCTTCCGCTACGTCGCCGGCCACAGGCTGGTGGCGGCGCTGCTCGTCGTCAACATCCTCTGGGCGGTGGGCGGCGGCGCGCTCAACCTCATCTACGAGCGGGTGGGGAGCGTGGTCTTCGCCGGGCAGGGCGGGCCGGAGGGCGACAGGGGCGTGGCCTTCGTCTTCACGGCCGTGGGCGCGGGCCTCTTCCTCGGGATGATGCTGGCGCGGCGGGTCGGGGCGCACGCCGAGTTGCGCGGGCGCGTGGCCGGCTTCATCGGCTGGGGCATCATCGCGCACGGCCTGCTGTTCGCGCTCGCGGGGCTGATGCCGACGTTCTGGCTGGCGACGCTGATGATCTTCCTCTCGCGCCTCGTCGTCGGCGTGGAGTTCGCGGTGCAGGACACTTTGCTGCTGCGGCTGCTGCCGGACAACCTGCGGGGCCGGGTCGTGACGACCGACCGCGCGGCCGAGATCGGCGTGGTCAGCCTGAGCGGCCTCGCCGCGGGCTGGCTGCTCACGGGGCCGCTCACGCCGCGCTCGCTGACCGTGCTCTCGGGGCTGCTCTCGGCCGCGCCCGGCCTCCTCTGGCTGCTCCTCTTCGCCACGAAGAAACTGTCGCTGCCGGCGCGCCGGCAGGACGATGACGAAGAGGAACGCGACGCCGAGCAGACGGCGCTCGCCTCGGCGGGGTGAAAAAGGGCGGGGGGTGCCGGGCGCCGGGTTGAAGACAAGCTGCGTTCACCCGACGCCTGACACCCGGCGCCCCGCGGTGGTGTAGAATCAGCCCGCGCGTGAAAGGTTGAATCGCGACGCCGGGTGGGCGGGAGTGAGGTGAGGGGTTTGATGGACGGGGCAGGGCGGAGAGGCTGGGTCGAGCGGGCGGGGCGGAGGCTTTCGGCCGTGCGGCCGTGGCTGCGGGGCGTGATGCCGCGTGTGGCCGTGGCGGCGGCCGGGCTCTTCGTCGTGCGCCTCTTCGTCCTGAACACGGCCCTCTACCGCGAGACCTTCGTCGGCGCCCTCGGCCCGCTCACGTTCTTCGCCGTCGCCGCGGTCGTCGGCTACTACGGCCTGAAACTCCTCGTCCGGCTCAAGCGGCTCCTGCTGTGGCGCGTGCGCCGCCGCCTCGTCATCACCTACCTCTTCGTCGGCCTGACGCCCATCGTCCTGCTCGTCGTGCTCGGCTACCTCGCCGCCATGCTCGGCTCGGGGCAGGCGATGGTGAGGCTCGTCACGGTCGAGTACAACGTCACGGAGCGGCAGGCGCGTGAGGGCGCGAGGGCCGTCGCCGAAGCGCTGCTCGACGCGCCGGCCAACGAGGCCGCGGCGCAGCGCGCGCTCGAAGAGCAGGCGCGGGTGCTGCAAGCGGTCTTGCCGGGCGCGCGACTGGCGGCGTGGCGCGGGGCCGAGGGCGAGGCGGCCGCGAGCCTCGGCGAGGGCGAGCCGGCGCGGCTCGCGAGCGCGCCCGAGGGCGAGCACGTGCGCGGCGTCGGGGCCGACGACGGGCGCGCGGGCGAACCCCTCCCGGCGTGGCTGCGCGGCCGCGCGGACTGGAGCGCGCTCAGCTACCTGCCGCCGCCCGACGATTCGCCGAACGCCTTCGGCACGCCGTACCTGCGCGCGCTGACGCGCCGCTCGGCGGGCGGGCGCGCCGTCGCCGTGCTCGTCACCGTGCCGATCAGCCGCGCCCTCGTCGAGAGCTTCCGCGAGAGCACGGGCGCGAAAGTCCGCCCCTTCTTCCCCGTCGCCAACGTCGTGACGGGGCAGGGGCCCGGCGTCAACATCACCGTGGGGGACGAGGAAGAGGAGCGGCGGCGCGCCGCGGCCGGCGGGCGGGCGCTGCCGCGCAAGGTCGTCGACTTCAGCCGCGACCAGTTCGGCGAGCCCCTGCCGGGCACGCTCTTCACCGACTTCTGGTTCCCCGTCTTCCTCCCGACCACCGACTGGACGAACGGCGAGCAGGGTTCGAACTGGGCCTTCATGGTGGACTGGTCGTGGTCGGCCGTGTGGCGTCAGTTCTGGGGCGGCGGGGACATCGGCGAGTTCTGGTGGGTGCTGCTCGTCTACACGGCCGCGGCCTTCCTCGTCCTCGAAATCCTTGCGCTGCTCTCGGCCGCGTGGATGACGCGCGCCGTCACGGGCACCGTCCACAAGCTCTACCGCGCCACCGAGTTCATCAAGCGCGGCGACTTCTCGCACCGCATCCGCACGCGCTCGCGCGACCAGTTGGGCGAGCTGGCCCTCGCCTTCAACGAGATGTCGGCCAACATCGAGAACCTTCTGGCCGAGCGCGTCGAGCGCGAGCGACTTGAGCGCGAGGTCGAGATCGCGGCCGAGGTGCAGGCGCAGCTCTTCCCGCGCAGCGTGCCGGAGCTGCGCACGGCCGAGATGACGGGCGAGTGCCGCGCGGCGCGCGGCGTGGCCGGCGACTACTACGACTACATCGAGGTCGCGCCCGGCCTCGTCGCCTTCGCCCTCGGCGACGTTTCGGGCAAAGGCATCTCGGCCTCGCTCGTGATGTCGAACCTGCAGGCGTCGCTGCGCGCTCAGGCCGCCATCGTGGCCGAGCGCGTCCGCCTCGCGGGCCGGCAGGCGCAGGCGGCGACGGGCGGCGTCGTGGCCGTCTCGGGCGCGCAGGCGGCCGAGCTGTCGGGCGGGATGACGGTCGGGCCGATGGTGGCGAGCATCAACGGGCAACTGTGCCGCAGCACCGACTCGAACCGCTTCGCCACGCTCTTCCTCGCGCTCTACGACGACCGCGCGCGCACCCTGCGTTACACCAACGCCGGGCACAACCCGCCCATCCTCGTCCGCGCCGACGGCCGCGTCGAGCGCCTCACGGAAGGCGGCACCATCGTCGGCACGTTCGACTTCGTCGAGTTCGAGGAGGGGCACGTCGCGCTCGGAGACGACGACCTGCTCGTCATCTTCTCCGACGGACTGACCGAGGCGCAGAACAGCCACGGCGAGGAGTACGGCGAGGAGCGCCTCGTCCGCCTCGCCGCCGACCGCCGCCGCGACACCGCCGAAAACCTCCGCCGCGCCATCTTCGACGAAGTGGACAAATGGACGGGCGAGGCCGAGCGCTACGACGACCAGACGCTCGTCATCTTAAAAACCGTCAACAAGTCCGGGGCCTGAAGTCCGGGGCCCGCAGTCAAAACGAAAGCCCGGCCGCGCTGGCCGGGCTTTTCCGCTTCATGCTCTGACTGCGGGCTGTTTTTACGCCGTGATGATCGTGGCGCGCGCGCCCGTGAGTTCGGAGAAGTCTTTGGTGTAGATGGTGCCGACGCGGCGGAGGCGGCGGAGGGATTCGATGAGTTCCTCGGTCGAGACGAGGCGGTCGTCGGCGTGCGCGATGGCCCAGTTGGGGATGTGGCCGGCGGCGTCGAGCAGGTCTTCGAGGTGCCGGAGGTACTGGCGGCGCGTCTCGGTGCGCGCGCCGAGGCGGCCGGCCCCGGCCTCCTCGAACTCGTCCCAGAAGTCGGCGCCTCCGCGCACCCACTCCTCGCGCCACGCCCACGGGGCTCGGCGCGCGCCGCCGCGCGCCGGGCGAGGCAGACGCAGGAAGAGAAGGTCGGCCTGCTCGCCCGCGAGGAAGCTGCGCGCCTCTTTGTTGGTGGCGGCGTTGGGGTGGCGGCTCTCGACGGGCTTCGGCTGCGAGTCGCGCAGCCGCTCGAAGACGCGGGAGAGCGGCTGGCGCAGCTCGCGCGTCGCGGCGTCGAAGGAGAGGGTGTAGTCGCCGACCATCATGCCGAGGTCGAGGGCGAGCGAGCGTTTGAAATCCGAGTCGAGCTTCTCGACGCCGGCGCGCACGTTGTCGAACCACCACGCGTCCGACTCGCCGAAGCGCTCGCGCAGCGCCGGGTTGCGGAGCCGGTGGCGCGGCACGTAGGCGTCTTCGAGCAGGAGGGCGGCGTCGGTCTCCGTCAGCCGCTCCGCGCCGTTTTCGACGCGGGCGCTGGCGCGCGCCCAAGCCCAGCGGCGCGGGTCGTTCGAGGCCACGCGCGCGCCGCGCCGCTTGAGGTGGAGGTCGAGGTCGGCCTCGCCCGCGAACGGGACGGCGACCGAGCGGAACTGCGAGCGCCGCAGCACGCTCAGCTCGAAGGCGAGCCACCCTTCGGGCAGCGGGTCGTAAAAGTTAAGCATAAGAAGAAGTAGACGGTAGTCGGTAGACGGCAGTCAGTGGGAAGACCTCCGGCGATGAATCGTCAGGGCGTCAGCCGCGGCTTTCGCTGAAGTGCCTGCTGTCTTCCGCCTGCTGGCTACTGTCCGCCGTGTTCAGCCCCTCGCCGGCGTGGACGACTTCGGGCTCCGGGGCTTCCTCGACGCGCGGCGCCGGCTCGGTCTCTTCCGTCGTCCGCGTCTCGCGCGCGTACGAGCGGAGTTCGGGCAGACCTTCGAGCGAGAGGAAGGCGGCGACGACCCGCGGGTCGAACTCGATGCCGGCCCAGAGCGTGAGGTGCTTGCGCGCCTCCGCTTCGGTGCCGGCGGGCCGGAAGGGGCGCTCGTCGGTGAGCGCGGCGTAGGCGTCGGCGACGCGCAGGATGCGGGCCGGCAGCGGTATCTGCTCGCCGCGCAGGGCGTCCGGGTAGCCCGCCCCGCCCCACCACTCGTGGTGCCAGCGGACGAGCAGTTGCACGGCGCGGTCGGCCCCGGCGCGCGCCGCCTCCTGCTCGCCGATGACGGGGTGGCGTTGGAGGTCGAGGCGCTCGGCCTCGGTGAGCGGCCCGGCGCGCTTGATGTAGTCGCGCTTCATCGCCAGCTCGCCGGTGTCGTGGAGCAGCGCGGCGAAGAGGGTGGCGGAGCGGTCGGCGCGGGCGAGGCGGAAGCGCGCGCCCAGCGCGTCGGCGAGGCGCGCCACGCGCGCCGCGTGCGGGTGCGTGTAGCCCTCGAACTCGTCGGCCGCGGCCGCGAGGCGCAGGAACGCCTCGCCCGCCGCGCGCTCGGTCTCGGCAAATTCGATTTTCATAAAGACCAGAGTTTAAAGTTCAAAGCCCAAACTTCAAAGCCGCCGGGGCCGACTTCGCCCCGCGCAAACGAAGAGGGCGGGGCCGAACGCCAACCCCGCCCTCCGAATCCCCGCCGCCTCAACCTTCCTGTGGCCCGCCGTCGCGCCTCTCGCTGACGAGGCGCTCGACCGTGTTGATGAGAGCGTTCAGGCGTTCGTCGGTCTCGCGCCCCGCCACGCGCGTCGCCCCGATCATTTCGCCGAGCGCCACGATTTGCCTACTGTTCTCCCTGATCTCCTGTTCGTGTAGCTCCGTGATGGTGAGCAGCCCGCGGATGCCGACTTCCGTTCGCGCCCACCTCTCGTCGGCTTTCTTCCATCTTTCCTCTTCGTCCTCCCGCCAACGTCGCATGTCGGCGGCGAATCGTGACTGCTGTTGGAGGATGAAGTCCATCTGCCTCTGTCGCTCTTCGTCGTTCACGCGTCCGGCCTCCGTCAGGGGTGTCGGTGGGTGAGGGGATTATACGACAGCGGGCCCCGGACGGGGAGTCACTTCCCGGCGCGGAGCTGTTCGAGGAGGAGGCGGGCGGCGGCGTGCGTGGGGTCGAGTTGGAGGGCGCGTTCCAGCTCGCCCTCGGCCCTGCGGCGCAGCCCGTGCTCCTGATACAGCTCGGCGAGCATGACGCGGTAAGAGGGGTTCTTCGCGTCGAGCGTGATGGCGGCCTGAAACTCGGCCTCGGCCTGCCGGCGCGAGTTCTTGTCGCGGGCGAGGGCGCGCCCGTAGTAGGCGCGGTAGCGCGCCTGCCGCGGCCCGAGCAGCGCCGCCTCGCCGAGGCTGCGCCGCGCCAGCGCGACGTTGTTCTTCTGCAAGGCGGCGAGGCCCTGCTGGAAAGCCTCCTCGGCGCGCGCGAGCTGCGCCGACTCTCTTGAGAGCGCCGGCGACGCGGGCTCTTCCGGCTGGCCGCCCCCCCGCTCCGACTTCACGCCCTCGCCCGCCGCGACGCGGCGCGCCCCCGCGTCGGCGCCGGGCGGCGGCAGCTTCATGTCGTAGGCCGCGCGCAGCCGCGAGTCCTTCAACACTTCGTAAGCCTGCGTGATCTTGGCGAAGGCGGCGTCGATCTGGCGGCGGATCGGCTCGTCCGTGTCGCGGCGGAAGCGGTCGGGGTGGAGCCGCCGGGCCAGCGCGTAGTAGACGCGCTTGACCTCTTCGGGCTTGGCCGAGCGCGCGAGGCCGAGCACCTCGTAGTGCGTCGCCTTGCGCCCGCGCTCGAACAGCTCCTCGATTAAGGTGCGCGGGTCGTCCGGCTCCGCCGCCGCCTCGGCCTGCGGCTCGGGTTCGGGCGCGGCCGGTTCGGTTGGCGCGGGCGCCGGGGTCTGCGCGGGCGCGGCCTCGGCGTCGCGTCGCGCGGCCGCGGCCCGCAGGGCCTCCGGCCGGAGGGCGCGCGGCCAGCGCTCGCGCGCGAGCAGCCCGCAGAGCGCGAGGGCGTAGGCGGCGCGCAGGGTCTCGGCCTCGGGCAGGCCGCTCACGGCGACCAGCTCGCTCACGCGGGTCGGCCCCGCCACGCGCGACAGGACGAAGGCTTCGGTCGGGAGAAGCTGAACGTCCGGCGCGGGCGCGTCCGACGGCGAGAGTACGTCGTCGGCGTCGGCCAACCTGCGCGCGGCCGCGTCCGGCGCGAGCAGGCGCACGCTCTCGACGAGGAGTTGCGGCGTGTTCGGGCGCGCGGCCGTGTCGCCGGCGGGGCGCACGCGCGGGTCGAAGCTCCACTCGCCCTCCTCCCAGCGCAGCAGCGCGCGGAGGACTTCGGCCGACTGCCGCTCGCGCCACTTCGTTAAGCCGTCGGCGTCGAGCGCGCCGGCGCCCACGAGCGCCGCCCCCACGGCCTCGTCCGAGCCGCCCTCGGCCGCGACGGCTTCGAGTCGTTCGGGCGCGACGGCGCCGCCGCGGCGGAGGATTTCGACGAGGCGGTAGGCGCGCAGGTTCGTGAGCGCGGCGACGACGCGTCCGGCGTCGAAGTAGACGACCGCCTTGACGCGTTCGTGCGCGAGGCGCAGCGCGCCCGGCAGACGCGCCTCAGAGATTTCGCGGATGAGTTCGCCGAGGGGGTGTTCGCTGAGTTGGCCGTTCATGGCGGGCAACGCGGGCGGCCCTTCACCGCCCGCGGGGGAATCATAACACCGCGGCCGTCAGCCGTCAGTCGCCGGTCATCAGTAAAGACAAAGACCGACGGCCGACGCCCGTTCGCTGATTGACACGTGCGGGAAGGGAATTTATATTTCGCGACAAGGAAACCGCACATATTTCGCGCAGGATGTGAACTCCTTCCGCCGGGTCTCCCGCGAAGGTCGTTCAGAGGGCCGTCCCTTCGCGCATGATGGGTGAACACGCCAAAAAGGTTCTGGAGAAGCGCGCCGCCAAACCGGCCGCGCCCGAGCTGCACGCGCTCAACGCCGAGATCGTCAACCTGCTTTACGAGCAGGCGTTCGCGGCCGGCGAGGCGCGCACCGAGCAGGAGATTTGCGACTCGTTCGCCGAAATCCTGCTGCGCCACTGGGAGTTGTGCTGCGTCGCCACCTACCTGCCCGACGGCAGCGGCCGCCTCACCCAATGCGCGGGGCGCGCGCGCGGCGAGGTGGATGCCGAGGAGGTGCGGCGCGCCGGCGGCGCCCTCGTGGCCGAGGCCGAGCGCACGGGCGCGGAGGCGCAGTTCTGGCCCGGCCCGGCGGGCGGGCCGCCCGAAGTCGCCGAGGCGTTCGCGGGCACGAGCCTCAAGGCGGGCGTCGCCGTCCCGATCCGCGCGCGCGGCGAGCTGGCCGGGGCCTTCGTCGTCTGCGTCACGCACCCGGAAAGGTTGCGGGCCGCGCTCGAAGGCGTCCGCTGCCTCGGCCCGGCCATCATCATCGCCGTCGGCAACGCGCGGCGCGGCGCGGCGATGAACGAGCAGCACAGCCGCATCGAGTCGCTCGCCGGCGAGTCGCGGCGCCACGCCGCGGCGCTCGAAGAGGCCAACCGCGAATTGCAGCGCGTCGGCCGCTACCGCTCGCTCTTCCTCGCGCGCATGTCGCACGAGCTGCGGACGCCCCTGACCTCGATCCTCGGCTTCGCCGAAATCCTCCTCGACCACGAAGACCTCTCCGAGTCGCAGCGCCGCTTTTGCGAGAAGATTCAGTCCTCCGGCTTCCAGCTTCAGGCCAGCCTCAACCAGCTCGTCGATCTCTCAAGGCTCGAAGCCGGGCAGACCGAGCTGTTCCTCCACGAGTTCTCGATACGCGAGACGCTGCGCGAGTCGTGCGCGGCCGTGGCGCGGCTGGCGCAGAAGCAGGGCGTGAAGCTCGACTGCGTGACCGCGCCCGAGGTCGGCGGCATCGTCTCCGACGAGGGCAAGCTCCGTCAGGTGCTCTACAACTTCCTCGCCTTCGCCATCGGCCGCAGCCCCGCCGGCGGGAGCGTGCAGGTCACGGCCGCGCCGGCCGAGGGCGACCGCCTCGATGTCGTGATCGCGGACGCGGGCGAGCCGCTGACCGACCCGGCGCACCTCTTCGACCCGGTGGACGTGGACGCGCCGAACGAGCGCGGCACGAACATGAACGAGCTCGGCCTCGTCATCGCGCACCGCCTGCTGCGCGTCCTCGGCGGCCACGTCTCGCTCGGCGACGCCGAGCCGCACGGCCTCCTCGTCACGCTCAACTTCCCGACCCGGCCCGAAGGGCGATAAGTTTAAAGACAACAGGCAGGGGCCCGGCCGTCGCGGAGGGCGTTTTAAGTCTCGCCGGTATGACGGTGATGAGACTTGAGGCGCCCCGCGCGACGGACGGGCCTCTGTTTTTTAACTCGAAACTTAACAACCGGCGGGCGACGAGATAGAATCCGTCTCTCGGCAATCATTAAGCGCGGGCGTTCGGGCGTCGGGCCGGCTCTTTCCCGACTCGTCTCTTGTCACTGCACTCATTCGAACTGGCGGGCCGCCGCGTGCGCCTCTGGCAGCGCCCCGGCGAGTCCTACGGCCACGTGCTGCTGAAGGCCCTCGGCTACGCGATGTTCGTCGCCGAGCACCCGCACCTTGAGATCGAGCTGCGCGTCGGGCTGCGCTACAAGCCCGACCTCGTGGCCCCCCGGCCGGCCGCCTCCGCCGGGGCCGCGCGCTTCGCCTTCTGGGGCGAGTGCGGCATGGTCACGATGCGGAAGGTCGCGTGGCTCCTGAAGCACGGGCAGACCGAGCGGCTCGTGCTCTTCAAGATCGACTGCCCCGTCGCGGCGCTGACTAAAGAGCTGCGCGAGGCGGTCGAGCCGCGCCAGAGGGCGGGCGGGCGGCTGCTCGTCGTCAATTTCGTCCCCGACATCGCGGAGCGCGCCGGCCCCGAAATCCCCGAGGTGCCGGCCGGCTGGTACACCGAGACTTTCGTCTAGGACGGGCGAGGTTCACCTTGCAGGACGACATCACGATCCGCGAGTGCGCGACGGCCGAGGAGTTCGACGCGTGCGTCGCCTTGCAGCGCGAGGCCTTCGGGCTGCCCGACCTTGAGCTGTCGCCGCGCCGCCACATGATCGTCACGCGCGCCACGGGCGGCTGGACGCTCGGCGCGCGCGGCGACGGCCGCCTCGTCGGCTTCGTCCTCACGCAGGTGGCCCTGCGCGCCGGGCGCGAGGTCGTCGGCTACTCGCACATGATGGCGGTGGCGCGCGACTGGCAGAACCGCGGCGTCGGCGCGCGCCTCAAGTGGGCGCAGCGCGAGCGCTCGCTCGCCGAGGGCCGCCGCCTCGTCAGCTGGACGTGGGATCCGATGCAGTCGCGCAACGCGCACTTCAACCTCAACCGCCTCGGGGCCGTCGTCCGCGGCTACGCCGAGAACTACTACGGCACGGACTACTCGACGGCGACCGGCGAGTTCGGCAAGCCCTACGGCATCGACAGCGACCGCCTCGTCGCCCAGTGGGAACTCGACTCGCCGCGCGTCGAGGCGCTGGCGCGCGGCGAGCGCCCGCCCGAGGTGGGCGACCCGGCGGCCTCCGTCGCCGTCCCCCAGAACTGGGGCGCGCTGCTGCGCGAAGACCCGGCCGGCGCGCGCCGCGAGCAACTGCGAGTCCGCGGGGAGTTTCAAAAGGCCCTCGCCGGCGGCCTCGTCTGCGCCCGCTTCGAGCGCGACCCGGAGCGGCCGCGGTACCTTTTCTATGACGGTTCGAAGTTCGAAGTTTAAAGTCCGAAGTCGGGAGGCGCCGCCCCACTTCGGACTCGGAACTTTGAGCCTTGAACTCCGAGCTTATGCCTTTCACACGCTTCGACCGCTACGTTGACCGCCACGCGCGCTCGTTCGTCGAGCGCCTACAGGCTTTGTGCCGGATGCCTTCGGTGGCGGCGCGCGGGACGGGGATGCGCGCGGTGGCCGAGCAGGTCGAGCAGATGTTGCAGCGCGTCGGCGCGGGCACGCGCGGCTTCAAGCTCGGCGGCGGCTTCCCCATCGTCTACGGCGAGTGCGGGGCGGGCGAGCGCTGCTTCCTCGTCTACGGCCGCTACGACGTGCAGCCCGTCGGCCAACTCACCGAGTGGAGTTCGGGGCCGTTCGCCGCGGCCGTCGTGGACGACAAGCTCTTCGCGCGCGGCGCTTCGAACAGCAAGGGCGACCTCGTGGCGCGCGTCGCCGCCGTTGAGGCTTATCAGAAGAGTTTCGGCAAGCTCCCCGTCTGCCTGCGCTTCGTCGTCGAGGGCGAGGACGGCATCGCCAGCCCGAGCCTCTACCGCTTCGCCGCCGAGCACGCGGAGCTTTTGCGCGCCGACGGCTGCGTCTGGGACGACGGCTACCTCGACACCAAAGACCGCCTCGTCATCAACCTCGGCTTCAAGGGCATCGCCTTCATCGAGCTGCGCGTGCAGGGCGCGCGCCGCGACCTCCACTCGAAGTGGGGCGGCATCGTGCCCAACCCCGCGTGGCAGCTCGTGCAGGCGCTCTCGACCATCGTCTCGCCGAAGGGCGTCATCACCGTGGACGGCTTCTCGTCGCACGTCGCGCCGATCACGGGCGAGGACAGGCAGATCCTGAAGACGGTCGAGCTCGACGAGGCGGGCCTGCGCAAGGAGTTCCACATCCAGAACTGGGTGCGCGGCCTGACGGGGCGCGAGCTGACGAAGGAGCTGATCTTCGGCCCGACCTGCACCATCTGCGGCATCCGCACCGGCCACACCGAGGCCGGCGCCAAGACCGTCCTGCCCGGCGCGGCCACGGCCCGCCTCGACTTCCGGCTCGTGCCCGACCTCACGCCCGAGCTGGTCGTCCGCCTCCTGCGCCGGCACCTCGACACGCGCGGCTTCCACGACATCGAGATCGTCGAGCTGGGCGGCGCGCCCTACGCCAAGTCTTCGCCGAAGTCCACGGTGGCGCGCGCCGCGGTCGAGGCGGCCGCCGAGGTCTACGGCGCGCCGCCGGTCGTCTACCCGCTCGACCCGGCGAGCGGCCCCGTCGGCGTCGTCAGCGGCGCGAGCCACCCGCCCACGCCCGTCGTCTCCTTCGGCGTCAGCTACTACGGCTCGAACCCCCACGGCCCCGACGAGAACATCCGCATCGAAGACTTCCTCCGCGGCGTCAAATACTTCGGCCGCATCATCCACCGCCTCGCCCAACTCGAAGAGGGCGACGAGGCGGGGCGCGAGCGCGAGGGGCTGGTGCAGCTCAACCGGTGACCCTGTAGAATCAGCGACGCATGCCGGCCACAGCCAAGAGCATCGAGAAAGAGATCAGGAAGCTGCGTGACGAGATCGTCCGTCACGAGGAGTTGTATTACGTCCACGACGCGCCGGAGATTTCCGACGCCGAGTACGACGCGCTGATGGAGCGGCTGAGGGCTTTGGAGGACGAGCACCCGGGGCTGCGTACGCCGGACAGCCCGACGGTGCGCGTCGGGGGGCGGCCCGCCGAGGGCTTCCCCGAGTACGTCCACCGGCGGCCGATGTTGTCGCTCGACAACAGCTACAACCTCGAAGACCTGCGCGCCTTCGACGAGCGCTGCCGCAGGCTCGCCGACGGGCGCGCCTTCGAGTACGTCGCCGAGCTGAAGATCGACGGGCTCTCCGTCTCGCTCCACTACGAGGGGGGCGTGCTCGCGCGCGGGGTGACGCGCGGCGACGGGCGCGTCGGCGAGGACGTGACGCAGAACGTCCGCACCATCCGCAGCGTCCCTCTGAAATTGAAGGGCGGGCAGATCACGGAGGTCGAGGTGCGCGGCGAGGCTTACCTCTCGCGCAGGGCTTTCGAGCGCATCAACCTCGAGCGCGAGGAGGCGGACGAGCCGCGCTTCGCCAACCCGCGCAACGCCGCCGCCGGCACCATCCGCCAGCTCGACTCGAAGATCGTCTCGCGCCGCCGCCTCGACCTCTTCGCCTACGACGCGCTGCGCGGCGACCGCAAGGCCTTCGACACGCACTGGGACGCGCTCGAATGGCTCGCCGCGGCCGGCTTCAGCGTCAACCCGCACCGCGAGCGCTGCGCGGACATCGAGGGCGTCATCGGGTTCTGCAACCGCATGGAGGCCGAGCGCGACCGGCTCGAATACGAGATCGACGGCGTCGTCGTCAAGGTCAACTCGACGGCCCTGCAAGAGGAGTTCGGCGCGACGGCCAAAGCGCCGCGCTGGGCCATCGCCTACAAGTACCCGGCGCGGCAGGCGACGACGCAGGTCGAGTCCATCGTCGTGCAGGTCGGCCGCACGGGCGCGCTCACGCCGGTCGCCAACCTGACGCCGGTGCTGCTCGCCGGCACCACGGTGGCGCGCGCGACCCTGCACAACGAGGACGAGATCGGGCGGCTCGGCGTGAAGTTGGGCGACTGGGTCTTGATCGAGAAGAGCGGCGAGATCATCCCGAAGGTCTTGAAGGTGGTCGAGTCGCGGCGCACGGGCGGGGAGAAGAAGTACACCTTCCCGACCTCGTGCCCGGTCTGCGGCGGCGTCGTCTCAAGGCCCGAGGGCGAGGTCGTCTCGCGCTGCGTGGCGGCCGACTGCCCGGCGCAGTTGAAGGCGCGCCTCCTCCACTTCGCCTCGCGCCGCGCGATGCGGATCGAGGGGATGGGCGAGGCTCTGGCCGAGCAGCTCGTCGAGAAGAAGATGGTGCGCGACGTGGCCGACCTCTACCGGCTGACGCAGGCCGACGTGGCCGCGCTCGAACGCAAGGCCGAGAAGTCGGCCTCGAACCTCATCGCGCAGATCGAGGCCAGCAAGTCGCGCGACCTGCCGCACCTCGTCTACGGCCTCGGCATCCGCCACGTCGGCGAGCGCACGGCCGCGCTGCTCGCGCGCCGCTTCGGCTCGCTCGACCGGCTGTCGTCGGCGGCGGTCGAGGCGATTGACGACATCCCCGAGATCGGCCTGACCGTGGCGCAGTCCGTGCGCGACTGGTTCGACGACGCGGGCAACCTCGATTTATGCGGGCGCCTGAAAGAGGCGGGGGTGCGGACGGAACTGGCCGGCGGGGCGAACCTCGCGGCCGGCGACGGCGCTTTCGCCGGCAAGCTGTTCGTGCTCACCGGCAAGCTCGAAACCATGACGCGCGACGAGGCTCGCGCCCTCATCGAGTCGCGCGGCGGCCGCGTGACCTCTTCGGTCAGCAGGAAGACCGACTACGTCGTCGCGGGCGAGGAGGCCGGCTCCAAGCTCGACAAGGCGAGGGAACTGGGCCTCCACATCATCGACGGCGAGGAAGCTCTGAAAGGGTTACTGGGATGAGCGCACAAACGACGGACAGGCCGGTGCTGGTCTACACCATCTTCTGCGACGACGTGCGGCTGGAGGTGGGCAACAAGCTCTCGCTGATGGGGGTCTTCCACCAGATCATGGTGCAGCAGGCCCCGGTGACGCTCATCAAGTTCGCCATCGTCAGCCAGTGGCGCGGCGGGTCGGGCCGCCACCTCTCCGAGGTGCGTATCCTCGACGCCGAGCGCCGCCAGCCGGTCGTCGTCGCCGACCCCGCGCCCTTCGACATCGTGCCCGGCGGCGTCGCCAACAACATCAGCTTCTTCTTCAACGTCGGCTTCCCCGCGCCCGGCCGCTACTGGGTGCAGACGCTCATCGACTCCAGCCTCGCCGACGAACAGGAACTCACCATCATCCTCGTCGACAACAACGGCACCCCCCTCCCCGACGCCGCCTCCGACGCCGTCAACTAAAACAGAGGCCAAGCGGCCCACGCCGGAACAGTCTGCCGGTCCGAGGGGAGAAGCCGGCGGGGCTGCTCTCTTTCTTTGAGGTGTCGGGCGTAGAGCGGTTCAAGCGTAGACATGAAAAACTCCCTAGTTTAGCGCGGGTTTTTATACCCGGCAGTGACCAGAGAGTTTCCGTAGGCGTTCGATCTGATGCGGATGAGTGGACTCGAACCACCACGACCTTGCGGCCACTAGCTCCTGAGGCTAGCGCGTCTACCAATTCCGCCACATCCGCGCAGAGAAGGTGAAAAGCAATATACGGAGGCGCGAGCGGGGGTGTCAAGCGCGCCCCGCCCGCACGTAAAAGGCCCAAGCCCGAAGGCTTGGGCCACCCCCCTCGTTCGCTCTTTTGATGCCCCGCGGCCGGGCGACGATGCCCCGGCCGCGGGCCGATTCTTAGTAGCCGCGGTAGCCGTCGCGGTAGCCGTTGGCGAAGCCCTGACGGAAGTAGCGCTGGTAGGTCGAGCGGTCGCCGAGACGCGAGTTGTAGTCGGTGTTCGCGTTCCGGTAGTCCTCCTCGTCGCGGTAGTCGTAGCGGTCGCCGCGGTCGCGGTCGCGCCGGCCTTCCTTGATGCCTTCGTTGTAGCCGGCGTTGAGGGCCGTCTGCCGGAGGTGATTCGAGTTGCCGTAGTAGCCGTCGTCATCGCGGCGGCGGCCGTCGCGGTCGCGCCGGCGGCGGTTACGGTTGCGCCGCCAGTAGTCGTCGTTGTCGCGGCGGCCTTGGTCGTAGTAATCGTCGTCGCGGTCGCGACGGCGCTGCGGGCCGCGGCCGTCGGTGCGCCCGTCGCGGGCGTCGTGGCCGTTGACGAAGACTTCGCTCGGCTTGCCCCGCCCGCGCCCGCGCCCCTGCGCGAGGGCGAAGGCCGGCAGCGCCAGTATGAGCGCCAGCCCGAACAGAACCGACCTCTTCAGCAGCCCGTGGTTATCGCTTCTCATCCGTTTGATCCTCACTTTCAGCCGCCCGTCATGGGGGTATTTCGTTCTTAGAGCAACCGCGTCAGCCGGCCCGAGCTGACAAGGGGCGTGCCACGGGGCGCGCGCGCCGAAGCCCGGCAAAAAACTGCGCTGAAACGGCGCGGGCGCCGCGGGCGTACACGATAAAGTGTCGCGCCGTACCGTTTGGTGCGGCCGCGCGGGGCGTCCGGGGCTTCGGTTGCGGGCGCGCGAGGGCGCTTGTTATAGTCTCGGCGGATTGCCACAGACCGAGACGATGAAGGCCGAAGCGGCGACAGACACGGAGGCTTTGGGCGCGCGGCTCGAAGGCGTGCGGCGTCGCGTCGCCGACGCGGCGCGGCGCGCCGGGCGGCGACCCGAAGAGGTCACGCTCATCGCCGTGACGAAGACGCACCCGCCGCCGCTGCTGCTCGCCGCGGCCGCGGCCGGCGCGACCGACTTCGGCGAGAACCGCGTGCAGGAGGCCGAGGCCAAGTTCGAGGAGCTGAAGCGGGCCGGCGCGCGCGTGCGCTGGCACCTCATCGGCCACCTGCAATCGAACAAGGCGCGGCGGGCCGTCAAATTCTTCGACCTCGTCCACACGGTGGACTCGGCGGCGCTGGCCGCGAGGCTCGAACGGCTCTGCGAGGAGGAGGGGCGCGGGCGCTTGGACGTGCTCGCGCAGCTCGACCTCGCGGGCGAGGCGACCAAGAGTGGCGCGCGCGAGGGGGAACTGCCCGCGCTGGCCGAGGCGCTCGCGTCGTGCGCGCGCGTGCGCTGCGTGGGGCTGATGACGCTGCCGCCGTTCTTCGAGGACGCGGCGCGCGTGCGGCCCTACTTCCGGCGTCTGCGCGAACTGCGCGACGAGTGGCGCGGGCGCGGACTCTTCGGCGCGGGCGCGGGCGAGCTGTCGATGGGCATGAGCCACGACTTCGAGGAGGCCGTCGCCGAGGGGGCGACGATGGTGCGGGTGGGGACGGCGATCTTCGGCGAGAGGGGGCCGCGCGGGGCCGGCGGCTGAAGCGCCGCGTAAGGAGACGAGCTTGATCGGTTTCATCCAGACTCTCATCAGGGTCGAGCAGGGGCCCGCGGCCCGCGGGGTGGCGGTCGTCGCCGCGATCTTCCAGTTCGTGTGGTACGTCATCGTGGCCGCCATCGTCGCGATGATCGTGCTGATGCTGGTGCGCTTCATCCTCAACTACGCCGACCTCAACCCGTTCAGCCGGCCCGTCATCCTCGTGCGCCGCCTGACCGACCCGTTCGTCAACCCCGTCCGGCGCGCGCTGATGGGCTTCGGCATCTCGCCCAACGGCGCGCCGCTCGTCACCATCCTGCTGACGATCCTCGTCGGCTACTTCGCGCAGATGCTCGCGGCCGGCGTGCTCAACACCGTGGCGGGCGTCGTCGTCAGCCTGACGAGCGGGCGGCCCGGCGGCGTGGTCGCCTTCCTCGGCTACCTGCTCTACGGGCTGCTGTCGGTCTACAGCCTGCTCATCTTCATCCGCATCATCTTCTCGTGGGGGCGCGTCTCTTACGGCAACCGCGTGATGCGCCTGCTCGTGCGCGCCACCGACCCCCTGCTCCTGCCGCTGCGGCAGATGATCCCGCCGCTCGGCATGATCGACATCTCGCCCATCGTGGCCTTCATCCTCATCTGGCTCTTTCAGGCGGCCGTCGCCGTGACGCTCCTGCGCAACTGGCCGCTGGCCTTCGTCGGCTGAAGGGGGCCGCGCGTGGTCGAGTGCGCCGAGGGCGAGGGGGCGGTGACGTTCCGCGTGCGCGTCGCGCCGCGCGCCTCGCGGACGGCCGTGGCGGGCGAGCACGAAGGCGCGCTCAAGGTGCGCGTGGCCGCGCCGCCCGTCGAGGGCGCGGCCAACGAGGAGCTGACGCGCTTCCTCGCGCGCGCCCTCGGACTGCCGAAGAGCGCCGTCGAGGTAGCGTCCGGCCGCGCCTCCAAGTCCAAACTCGTCCGCGCCCGCGGCGCGACCGCCGAGCAGGTGCGGCGGCTGGCGCGGGGGCTTTGAGGGCCGCAAAATATTGCGGAGTTCTGCCGGGGCGTCCGGTAAAATCGCGGCCGGCCCGCGGGGGAGTTCGATTCGTCAGGCCCGGAGGTGATTGATGATCCGCTTTTCATTGTCGCGTTACGAGAGCGCCCCCCCGGACGAGAGGGCGCGGATGGCGGAGGCGGTTCACCGCGGGTTCATGGCCGGGGAGGCCCTCTACATCACCGACTACGGGCGCGGGGGGGTGGACGAAGAGCAGGTTCGCCAGAACATCGCTCTGGTGCGGGACGCGCTGAGCCGGGTGGAGGTTGACGAGGGCTTCGTCGGCATCGACGGCCGGCCGGTCAAGCGGAGGTCGTTCTGCATCATCAACGAGTTCGATCAGCCCCTCGTCAACTTTTCTTACATCTCCGGGCAGGTGGGGGTGTGCGACGGAGACCCCGAAAGCCTGCTCAAGGGGATGGACATCCTGCGCGCGTCGGACGAACTCGTGCGCGCGGTCGAGCAGAACAACAGGGTGATGAACCGGGTCATCGAGGTGGTGATGGAGATACTCCGGCACAACCTTAACATCCCCGAAGAGTACCACCGCGAGCACGTCCTCAGTCGCTCCACCTACCGGCAGCGGCTCGTCTACTACGACGGGGCGGTCGACGGCAGTCTGTGCGGGGTGCACCCGGACGGCAACCTTCTCTCCTTCCTCCTGACGGACACGAAAGGGTTCCGCTACTTCGACGCCGACTTTCAGGTGCACGAGCCGTCTCCGGGCGGCATCGTCTGTCTGGTCGGCAGTCTCCTGTGGAGGTGGACGCGCGGCCTATACCCCCCCGTGTTTCATTACGTGAAACAGATGTCGGGCGAATCGAAGACGAGCATCGTCTACCTGTACAACCTTGAGAACAATAAAACCTTCCCGGCGGTGCCGTACGGCGACGCCGGGGCGCCGTACGTCAACGACATTAAAAGGTATAAGCCGGAGGACTTGAGCCGGGAGGGGCCGTTCGCCGAGGTCTTCGACGCGCTGATCGAAAAGGTGAATTACAACTGACCCCGCGCCCCGGCGGGGGCGGGGAGCAGAACCCCCGAGGCGCGGGGCGTTTCGTCGGCGCGCGGGCCGCGCGTGCCCTCGCGCGGCGCGGCCGGGCGCGGGTGAAACGGCCCGTAAGGTTGTGATATAGTCGCGCCCGCTTCCGCACCAACCAAACTTTCATAAGGAACTCGTCGAAGATGTCGGGACACTCCAAGTGGCACACCATCAAGCACAAGAAGGGCGCGCTCGACGCCAAGCGCGGCAAAATCTTCACCAAGCTGATTAAGGAGATCACGGTCGCGGCGCGCACCGGCGGCGGCGACCCGGACGCCAACGCGCGCCTCCGCAAGGCCGTCTCCGACGCGAAGGGCGCGAACATGCCCAACGACACCATCGCCCGCGCCATCCGCCGCGGCACGGGCGAGGAGGAGGGCGTCTCTTACGAGGAGATCACCTACGAGGGCTACGGGCCGGGCGGCGTCGCCGTGATGGTCGATTCGATGACCGACAACCGCAACCGGACGGTGGCCGAGATACGACACATCTTCTCGAAGAACGGCGGCAACCTCGGCACGGCCGGCGCCGTCAACTGGATGTTCGAGAAGAAGGGCTACATCGTCGTGCCCAAAGAGGCCAAGCCCGAGGAGGAGCTCTTCGAGGTCGTCACCGAGGCCGGGGCCGAAGACCTGCGCGACGACGAGGACAACTTCGAGATCATCACCTCGCCCGAGGGGTTCGACGCCGTCCTCGAAGCCGTCAAGCGCGCGGGCGTCGAGCCGCAGGTGGCCGAGGTCGAGATGGTGCCGAAGGAGTACAAGCGGCTCGAAGGCGCCGAGGCCAAGCAGATGCTCAAGCTCATGGAGGCGCTCGAAGACCACGACGACGTGCAGAAGGTCTCCGCCAACTTCGACATGAGCGAGGCCGACATGGCCGGCGCCTGAGCCCGGCGGCCGAGCCGAAGCCCGAACCCGCGCCCCGCCGCCGTCTCCCGTTGACTGCGGCGGGGCGCGCGCGCGGGCGGCTAAACGCTCCTGCTCAGACCCGCGCGGCTCACCGCCCGCCCTCCCTCTCGGCGACCGTCACGGCCCACCACGGCCCGCGACTGCCGCCGCCGGCCGCGGCCCAGTACCACGCCGACACGTCCGCCCAACTCCCCCCGCCCTCCGCGTAGATTCTTTCGCGCACGCGGAACCGCTCGCCTTCGCGCTCGGCGGTGAAGGCGCCCCAGCTCGCGCCGTCGCCGTCAACCGCGAGGGGCAGCGGGCGGACGCGGTAGCCGGTTCCGGCGAAGCAGTCCGACGCCGGGTGCAGCCTGCGCGTCGCGCCCGTGACGAAGCGGACGACCACTTCGCGCCGCCCGTCGGTGAACCGCGCGACGCGGCCGGGGAAGTCGCCGCCGAAGCGCTCCTCGCGCGCCGTCAAAGGCAGGCGCGTCAGAGGCCGACCCTCGAAGTGCGCGGGCCAGCCGGGGAAGGGGGCGGCCGCGCCGCCCGGGGCCGCCGGCGCGGCCGCGAGCCACGGCGCGAGGCAGGCTAGTACGCAGGCCCCGGCGTAGACGAGTTGATGTCGCATCGGCTGACCTTCCCGAGTTGCCTCACCGCCAACATGATCGAGCCGGCGACGGCCGCGAACGAGACGACGCCCACGTAGTCGTGCGCCCACGGCGGCGCGGCGACCACGCCGGCCTCGACGTAAAAGAGGGCCGCGGCGCGCACGACGTTGCCGAGCAGGATGGCGACGAAGGCCGCGGCCAGCGCCGCGAGAGTTTTGAGCGGCCTCAGCTCGTAGAGGCACGCGAGGGCGCAGGCGACGAACAGCCCGACCCAGAGCATGCGAACGCCGCTGCACGGCGCGTCCACCCAGATGAGCCGCCCCGCCCAGTTGAGGCAAGTCCCCTCCCGAACCACGGCGTAGCCGCCGAGCCGCAGGAGCGGCGCGACCGTGCCGGCGACGAAAGCGCGCAGCGGGTAGCCGCCGTAGAATTGCAGCGAGGGGATGAGCGGGAGCGAAAGGTATAAAAGCCCCAGCGTCCCCACGTGAAAACGTCGGCCGAAGCGCAGCACGCTCGCCGCGCAGCCCAACGCCGTGAAGGCGACCGCCCCGCGCGCGAGCGGCGGCAGCAGCGCGTACGAGGCCGCGTAGAGAAGGACGAGCAGCGCGGGGAAGAGCAACCCCGGCCCCGCCGCTTCGCGCCCGGCCCTCCCCCTCCAAAAGAAATAGACGGCGCAGGCGAAGGCCAGAAGCCCCCACGCCTCGTCGGCCGAGCCGCCGGCGCGCGCGGCGTACCAGCGCCAGACCGGCCAGAAGGCGACGGCCGGGGCCGCGAGGATGATGAGTTGTCGCTTCACGTCGAAAGCCCCCGCGCCGGCCGCCGCCGGAAGAAGGCGAAAGTGAGCAGCGCGGCGGCCACCGCGAGGAGCAGCACGGTCTCCGGCTCGGGTATCGTCGGCACCGACCCCGGCTCGACCGGCTGAAGCCCCGCCGCCTTGTACTGCCCCGCGGTCTCTAACACCACCGCGCCGCTCACGGGCGTCACCAGTTGGTAGCTCGCGGCCAGCGCGACGGCCTCCTCCGTCCTGTTCTTGCCGCGGTCGGCCAACAGCCGCGCCACCTCGTCGTTGGCCCACAGCCGCGCGAGGTGCGCCGAAGTCTCCCTGCCTTCGGCGGCGGCCGCGCGCCCCGCGCTCTCGCTCACCCTGACGAAGCGGAGTTGTTTCCGCCGCCCGGCGAGCCGCGCGAAAAGGTTTTCGAGGTCGGACTGAAGCCGGCCCGCGCGCGCCACCGGCTCGACCATCCCGACGCCGTCGAGCTTCGCGGAGACTCGGTCGGGGCCGGCCTCGGTCTGAACCGAGTAGAGCGTCACGGCTTCGGGGCGGCGCTCCCACGCCTGCCGCAACTCCTCGACGGGGCGGAGCAGCAAAGGCTGCGGGCCGTGAACCCAGACGACCGCGCCGCGCGACTCTCCGGCCGCCGCCTCCCACGCCCGCGCGAGCGCGGCGACGTTGTCGGCCCCGCCGCCGGCTTCGAGCTTTTCGATCAGGGCGGCGACCTCGGCGGGCGCGCCCGTTCGGAGCCGGCCCCCGCCGTCGTCATAAATCCCGTTGCCGCCCGCGGGCAGGAGTCTCACGTTGACGTTGGGCGGCAGCGTCCTCAACGCGGCCGCCACCTCGGGCAGCCAGCGCCCGACGCGCCCCGAAGTGTCCAAGACCAGCACGACGCCGGAAGGCGCGGCCGACTCTTCTTCGTTGACGAACTGGCGCACCAAGCTCGCCCCGCCCCGCCGGGTGTCGCGCGTCCATGCCTGCCCGACCCCGGCCGAGCGTGAAGCGCGGATGACGGAAGCGGTTCCCGACAAGTCCGCGTCTTTCAACTCGCCCCGCAGCGCGTAGGCCCCGGCCCCCGTCCGCTCGCTCGATAACTCCCCGGCCTCCGCCCGCAGGGGGCTGCCCGCCTCGACCCAGACGGCGTGGGAGAAGTCGTCGGGCACGCGGAAGTTGCGGTCAAGGAAGTGAGGCAGCCGGAGCAGGGCGCTGCCCCGGTCTTCGAGCGCGAGCGGGGCCGTGACGCCGAGGCGGATTTTCATCTCGCCGCCCGAAGGCGGCACGGGGAAGCATTGGACGAGGACGCGGTCGCGCCCCGCGGTCGTCACCAGCACGGGGTCGCGGCGGCGGGAGACGACCTGCTGGTAAGCCTGCCGCGTCTGACCTCGGCCGGCGAAGGCGGCCTCGCGCTCCTCGCCGTTGACCCAGAGCGTGAGGCGCGAGACGACGCCGCCGGGCGGCAGTTGAACCTCGGCGCGCGCCTCCTGCTGCGCCGCGGAGTTGTTCCTGAAGACCAGCGTCCATTCGAGGTAGGCGAGGCCCGCGTCGGCGTCGGCCGAGCCGTCGAGGCGCGAGCCGGCGAGCGAAAGGTGCTTCACCTTGCCGGCGATCACCTCGCCGCCCTGATCCGGGTCGAAGTCGAGCGTGTCCTGCGGCTCCCACCGCCCCTTGAGCCGCTTGGGCGGGACGCGCGTGTTGAAGGTCTCGCCCGTCACGCGGTAGTAGATTTGGCGCGCCTCCTCGGGCGAGACCGGGTCGCCCACCGAAAAGAGGAAGCCGAGCAGGTCTGTGGCCCGCCCGCTGCGGTCGTAGCAGGCGCGCAGCATGAAGTCCCTGCTGCCGTAGGCGCGCAGCCAGCGCAGCCCCTCGTCCCTGCGGGCCGGCTCGTCCGCGGCCGCCATCCGCAGCCCGACCCGCGTCAGAGTCGCCGGCAACTCCATCAGGGCGACGCACAGCAGCGCCACGCCGACTCCCGCCGCCAGCCCCGTCGCGCGGACGGTGAAGCCTTGCGGCGAGACGCGCCGCAGTTGCCGCCGCAGGACGAGGCCGGCGACGAGCGAAAAGGCCGGGGCCAGCGGCAGCAGCCCCATCCCCGCGAGGAGGATGGCGAGGAAGGCGAGCGGCATCAGCGGCAGGTAGACGACGGTGTAAAAGAGGGAGACGCCGACGGCGACGGCGTTGGCCGCGCCGAGCAGCGGGCCGCGGTCGGTCGCGCCCCTGCGGACGGCGAGCCACACCTGAAGGTTGGCGATGGGGACGAAGACCACCAGCAGCACGTGCCAGAGGGTCGGGATTGGGTCGAAGAACCCCTCGGCGCACATGTGCGTCGTCGTCTCAAGCAGGATGGAAAAGGCCGGCAGGATGACCCCCGCCAACATCGTGAAGCCGCCCCACCGCTGTCGCTCGCGCGCCTCCGCCGGCTCTGTCATTCGTCACCCTCCTCAAAAAAAGTGTGCCGCGGTTAACGGCCCGCCGCGCGCGCCGTCGTCCGCCGCACGTCTCTTCAGACCGGGCTAACCTAAAATAAGGCGCGCCGCGCACCCACAGTCGTGGCCTCTGTTCGAGGGTGTGCCTGCCCACGGCGAGGCCCGCGCAGTAGCCACAAACCGCGGCCTCCGCCCCGTTCACACGCCGGCCGCGGCCTCCGCGTTCCACCTTATCGTCCGTGAACGCGCGGGCGGCCGGGCCGACCGGCGAGACAAAATAGAGCGGCGGGGGCTTGCCCCCGCTCACTCCGCAGACGTTCGAGGCCGCTCGAAGAAGTTAGTTCCGGGGTGGGTTCAGCCCGGCCTTTAACAGCGAGTTGATGAACTGCTCCTCCGTCTCGAAGACGCGCGCGAACGCCTCGCGCTTCTTCGCGGGGCCGCCCTTGAGCAGCGCTTCGACGGAGTCCGCGTCGCTCCGCCGCTCGCGCGCGCCGCCCGCCGCCAGCTCGATGAACCGCGTCCGGTAGTGCGAAGCGCCGAGCGTGAGCGGCTCGACGGGCACGGAGAGGAGACCCGCGGCGACGAGCCGCTTGCTGAGCGAGTCGAAGTCGGTCTTGAGCCGGGACAGGTGGCCGTGGGAAAGGCACTTGCCCGAGTTGTCCGCCGCCACGAAGCTGCCGTCGGCGTAAACCTTCGCGACGAAGCCCTCGTCCCACCCCGGGTTTCGCGCGTCGCCGAAGATGACGTGGCCGGAGCCGCCCGCGGCCCCTTGCGGCCGCAGCGCCCTCACGCCTCTGACCCGCGCGCGGTCGGCGGCCGCGCTGCTTTCAATCGCCCAGTCGCGCAACTCGACGGGCGAGCCGACCGCCCCGGCCAGCGCCTCCGCGTTCGCCACTTCGAGCCGCCACGGGTACCGGAAGCCGCGGCGCGAAGGGGTCGGAACCTCTGAGAGCGGGACGACGAACGTCTGCCCGCCCTCGACCGCGACCTCGCCGCAGAGCCTCGTGTCCTGCGTCACGACCTGCGGCCCGCGGATGCGCCCGACCGCGTAGAGCAGGACGAGGCCGTCCTCGCTGCCCGCCGCGAGCAGTTTGTCGTCGGGGCTGAAGGCGAGCGACTGAATGGGGAACCTGCCGAAAGAGACATAGCCGATCTCCCTCGGCCCCTTCAGCTCCCACAGGCTGAGGTCGCCGCCCGAGCCGTAGTTGCCGCCCGACACCGCGAAGAGTTCGCCCGAATGCGAGACGGCCAGCCCGAAGAGGCCGGCCCTGAAGTCAGACGCCTCGCCGAGCTTCTCGCCGTCCCGCGCGCTCCGGATTTCGACAACCTTCCCGCCGTAGACGGCCCCGCCCCCCGCAATCAAGTGGCGGCCGTCGGGCGACGAGCGCCCGAAGAATCCGCCGCGGGCCGGCTTCCAGCTTTTGATAAGCCTGCCGCCCTCGGCGTCTACGACCTCGATCGAGTCGCGGCGGAAAAGCGTCAACGCCTCGCCGCCGGGAGAGAATGAAAAACTGACGAATGAGTCGCGCTGCGTTTCGCGCGCGGCCAGCGTGGCGGATGTGCCCGCGGCGAGGTCGTAGAGCGTCAACGCCTCTTCGGACAGGAAGGCCAGCTTCGCGCCCGACGGCGAGAAGGCCAGAGACTTCGGCCGGCCGCGGCCGGCGATGACCGTCCGGTGCGAGCGCCACGAGCCGACGGGCCACAGCAGCACGTCGTCGTCCCAGTTCGCCGCGGCGAACCACCTGCCGTCGGGCGAGAAGGCCACGCACTCGACGTTAGCGCCGTCGCCTTCGCCCGCCGCCAGCGTCGCCACCACCGCGCGGGCGGCCACGTCCCAGATGCGCGCCCCGCCCTCTTCGTTCCAACCGTAACCCGCCGCGAGGAGTCTCCCGTCGGGCGAGAAGGCCACGTCGTGAACCCTGTCCGGGCAGTCGAGCTTGGCGAGCAGCGCGTCGCCCGCTCGGGCGCGGCCGCGCGCCGCGGCGACGAGCGCGAGGCAGAGGACGACGCCGAGCGCCGCGACCAGCTTCCTTTGACGTTCGGGCACAGCTCACCCCCCGGCGGCGGACGCTACAGCCGCGGGTCGACCGGCTCGCTCTCCAGCGCGAGCACGCCGAAGACGCATTCGTGGACGCGGCGCAGCGGCTCGCGGCGGACGAAACGCTCCAGCCCCTCGACCCCCAGCGCGAACTCGCGCAGCGCCAGCGACCGCTTGGCCGCGAGGCCGCGCGCGCGCAGACGCTCAAGGTTCTCGGGCGCGTCGTACTCGGGCCCGTAGATGATCCGCAGGTACTCGCGCCCGCGGCACTTCACGGCGGGCTGCGCCGGCCCCCGCGCGCCCCGCGTGATGAAGTCGAGCGGCTTGACCACCATCCCCTCGCCGCCCCGCCCGGTCAACTCCTCCCACCAACTCACGCCGCCGCGCAGGCTCCCGTCGTCCGTCAGTTCCACGACCCTGTACGCCGTGGCGAGCAGGAGCGAACCCTCGCCGGCCTCGCAGAGACGCCGGAGCGTCTCCATGTGCCAGACGTGGTCGCGATCCGTGTGCGCCCGCCCCTCGGTCGCGAGCAGGTGGAAGGGGGCCAGCTTGAGGTCTTCGACCGAAGCGACGGGCCAGCAGTAACGCCGGTAGGCCTCGCGGTACTGCCCGGCGGCGGCGGCGCGCGCGCGGTAGCGTTCGAGAAGCGGGCCGACATCGCCCGCGCCGTCCCGCGCCTGTTCGAGCGCGGCGACGGCGTCCCCGAGCGAGGCGCGCGAGGCCGCGCCGACGGCCGCGTACTGCTGCCGCAAAAGCTCCTGCGCCTTCGCCGACCACGGCATCAGCTCGCAGTCCAGACAGATCCAGTCCGTCTCGAACTCTGCCCACAGCCCCGCCCGGTCGGCCGCCGCCCTGACCCGCGTCAGGAGCTCGGATTCGAGCGCGCGGTCGTCGAAGAACCTCCGGCCCGTCCGCGTGTAGCAGACGCCGAACCCTTCGCCGACGACGCCGAAGCGCCTGCGCGCGGCCTCCTCGTCGCGGCAGACGACGACCACGGCGCGCGACCCCATGTGCTTCTCCTCGCAGACGACGCGGGCCACGCCCTGATTGAGGTAGTAGGAGAAGGCCTCCGCGGGGTGTTCGAGCAGCCCCGGCTCTTTCGTCGTCTCGGGGGGCGACATGGTCGGCGGCAGGTAGACGAGCCACTTCGGGTTCGCGGCGAAGCGGCTCATCACTTCGAGCGCCGCGGCCGCGTTCTCCTCGCGCACGGTGACGTTGTGCTGGAGCCGCGTCGAGACGATGCGCTTGCCGAGCACGTCTTCGAGGTCGAGCACGTCGTCGTGCTCCTGCTGCGCCGTGAGCGCCGGGGCCTTCGACTCTTCGGGCAGGAAGGGCCGCGCCGACTCGTAGTAGGCGCGCGCGGCCGGGACGGAGACGAACTCCCGCTCCGGGTAGCGGAGCGCCGTGAGCTTGCCGCCGAAGACGCAGCCGGTGTCGACGTTGACCGTGCGGTTGAGCCACTCCGGCTCGGGCACGGGCGTGTGGCCGTAGACGACCGCGGCGCGCCCGCGGTACTCGGCCGCCCAGTCGTAGCGCACGGGCAGGCCGAACTCGTCCGTCTCGCCCGTCGTCTCGCCGAAGAGCGCGAAGTCGCGCACGGCCGCCGAGCCGCGCCCCTGAAGCGCCTCCTTCAGACCGGCGTGCGCGACGACGAGCCGCCCGTCGTCGAGGACGTAGTGGCTCACCAGCCCGTCAATGAAGTCGGCGACCTGCGCGGCGAACTCCGGGGGCTCGCGCCCCAACTGCTCCAGCGACTCGGCCAGCCCGTGCGTGACGCGCACGTCGCGGCCGCGCAGCTTCCGCATCAGCTTCACGTCGTGGTTGCCGGAGACGCACAGCGCCGCGCCACCCGCCCTCATGCTCATCACGAGCCGCAAGACCTCGGGCGTCTTCGGCCCGCGGTCTACGAGGTCGCCGAGGAAGACGGCCTTGCGCCCCTCGGGGTGTCGAACCCGGTAGCCGAAAGACCCGCCGTCTTCGCCCGCCTCGTCAACCTCGTAGCCGAGCCGCCCCAGCAGCGCGCGGAGTTCGTTGAAGCAGCCGTGCACGTCGCCGATGATGTCGAAAGGCCCGCGCTCGTGCTTGAGGTTGTTCCAGAGGGGCTGGCGCTCGACGGCGGCCGCCTCCACCTCTTCGGGCGAGGAGAGTTCGTAGACGTGGCGGAAGCCTTCGCGCTTGAGGTTGCGGACGGAGCGGCGCAACTGCTGGCTCTGCTGGCGGACGACGTGCGGCCCGAAGTCGCGGTCGGGGCGGGCGCGGTTCCGCTCGTGGCAGATTTTTTCGGGGAGGTTGAGCACGACGGCGACGGGCAGCACGTGGTACTCGCGCGCGAGCGCGACCAGCGGCCGGCGCGCCTCCGGCTGCACGTTGGTGGCGTCGACGACCGTCAGCCGCCCGGCGGCTAGGCGCTTGGCGGCGACGAAGTGCAGCACCTCGAAGGCGTCTTTGGTCGCCGCCTGATCGTTCTCGTCGTCGGCGACGAGGCCGCGGCAGAAGTCGGACGAGAGCACCTCGGTGGCGCGGAAGTGGCGGCGGGCGAAGGTGGACTTGCCGCAGCCGGAGGGGCCGACGAGGACGACCAGCGAGAGTTCGGGTATCGTCAGTTTCATTCGTCTCTGAACCCGTTTCGTTAAAGTCCCGGAGGGTGGTTAAGCCTTAGCCGGATCAGCAGGTCTTCGAGCGCCGCGCGGCCTTCGGGGGCTTCGGGCAGCGCGCTCGCGCGGTGCGCCTCTTCGAGGGCGGAGCGGAGGCGCCCGTATTCGCGCCGGTAGAAGGTAACGTCGTCCTCGCCGAGCGCCGACCTCTCCGGCCCTTCGAGCTTGCGCGCGATCAGGCCGGGCAGGTAGTCGAGTCTGAACTCGTCGTTCAGCCGCCGCAGGTCGGCCTCGACGCGGCCCGTCCGCATCAGGCGGATGCCGGTCAACAGGACGCGGAAGACGTAGAGGAGCGGCTTGACCCTGCGCGGCCGCTCCGAGTCGAAGAGCCTCCACTGCGTCTCGGCGAAGCCGAGGTAGTGGTGGCTGTGGTGGCGCGTCACGCACCCCCGCGCGATCTCTTTCAGCTCCTCGTGCGCCGGCGAGGTCTTGACCACGAGCGGCGAGTAGAGCTGTTCGAGCACGTAGCCGTTCCGCTTGAGCAGGAGGCCGAAGAACTTCTTCGCGTCGTGCGTCACGAGGTCGATCTCGAGCCCGCCCCTCACCGCCGAGACTTCAATCGTCTCGCGCCCCGGTTCGAGGCCGAGGACTTCGCGCGCGGGCAGGAGGTGGACGCCGCGCACGTCGTAGTCGGAATCCGGCGAGGGGAAGCCGTAGAGGTGCGCGCCGCTGATCGTCACGAACAGCAGCGGGCACGGCTGGGCCTCGACCTCGCGCAACACTCTTTCGTCAACCTTCATCGGGTCGGCCGCCCCCTTCCCGCAGGGCGCTCGCGCGCCGCGCCCTGATTAAAAATGCGTTGACCCTCTCGTAGTCGGGGCGCTCCGGCAGGCTCGTCGCCGCGAAGGCCGCGTCGAAGTCCGCGTGCAGCGAGAGCCGCCACGAGTTGACCTCCTCCCACGCGAGTTCGCCGCGCCGGACGGCGAGCAGTCGCGCGCGGTGCGCGTCCACCCGCACCGGCAGGAAGCCGTCGCGCAGCGCGCCGACGCCTTCGAGCAGGAGGCGGATGAGGTGCATGGCGTGCTTCCAGCGCATCTGGCCGCGGTTGCGCACGTCCTGTTCCAGCTTCCTGAACTGCGAGAGGACGTAGCCGTTGTAGGTCTGGTAGACGAGCTTCGACAGGAAGGCCGAGCGCATCGCCAGCAGCTCGCGCGCGAGCGGCGTGGCCCGCTCGACCAGAGGCGTGTAGAGGCATTCGAGCACGTTCGGGTTGGCCTTGAGCGCCAGCGCCAAAAACTTCTGAAGCTCCCAGTAGCACTCCTCCCTGCTCTTGTCCTCCAACTGCTCCGGCACGCCGTAGAGCGACCAGTGCAGCTCGGCCGGCGGCAGGTAGATGCCGCGGCGGTCAACGTCCGAGTCGTCTTCGTCGAGGCCGTAGGCGCGCGAGCCGACGACGCACGAGTAGATGACGTGGTCGTACAGGTTGAAGTCCGAGAGGGCGCCTTCGGGTCGCAGCAACTCGCCGGCCTGATGGTGCTTCCTGACGGCGAACTCCTGCCGGCGCAGCGCCGCCTGCGTCCCGTCGGGGAAGCGCACGTGGTACGAATGAAAGTTGTCCTGCGGGGCGGCGACGATCTCGCCGACCGCGCCGCGCGGGCACGCGCGCCCCCCGGCCCGCCCCCTCACCTCGGCGAGCGTGACCACCTGCGTCCCCACGGGGACGATCAGGTGCGGGTTGAAGCGGTATTCTTCAGACAAGCGTGAACACCCCCATCTGCGTGGGCGCGCCGACGCGCGGGTCTTCGTCGCCGACGGGGAGGAAGCGGGCCGCGTAGCCGTGCCTTTCGGCGACCGCCCCGGCCCACGCGCGGAACTCGGCGCGCGTCCACTCGAAGCGGTGATCCTTGTGGCGGAAGCGGCCCGCCGGCAGCCCCCCGAACATCACGTTGTATTCGGCGTTGGGCGTCGTCAGCACGACGGTCTTCGGCCGCGCGAACTCGAAGAGCGCCCGCTCGAAGGCGGGTAGGCGCG
>Ga0196977_1000180_pt1 | contig 39865 bp, 33 predicted proteins | sample S3v_1013CmetaG_FD_148634 | JGI IMG/M metagenome (GOLD analysis project Ga0196977, IMG submission 148634) | Soil microbial communities from Anza Borrego desert, Southern California, United States - S3+v_10-13C | ecosystem: Environmental > Terrestrial > Soil > Desert | place: USA: California... | reverse complement strand
TGCTGTGCGCGCCGCCGCGGGCGCGGGCGCAACTCTACGAACACGAACTCGACGCGCCCGGCTCGGGCGTCGCCGTGCGCGTGCGCAACCGCACGGGCCGCGTCTCGGTCGTCGCCGAGGACGGCCGCGCGCGGGTCGCGCTGCGCGCCACGACGACGGGGCTGCCCGTCGGCGAGAAGGAGGTGCGCGTCCGGCAGGAGGCCGGCGTCCTCTCGGTCGAGGTGGGGCGCGAGGGCGCGCAGGCCCCCGACGGCCGCAAGTCTTCGGCCACCCCCGCGCAGATCGAGCGCGAGCGCATCGACCTCGTCGTGCGCGTGCCGGCCCGCTCGCGCGTGCGCGTGGAGACCGAGGCCGGGGCCGTCGACCTCTCAGGCAACGTCGCCGAGGCCGAGGTCTCGACCGACACCGGCACGATCCGCGCCGACGTGCCGCTCGACGCGCTGCGCTACCACTTCCGCTGGACGCTCTCGCGGCCGCGCTTCTTCAGCGAGGTGGCGCTGCCCGAGGTCAGGCGGAAGCGCGGCGGCGCCTACGAGATCGCCGGCCGCTTCGGCAGCAAGGAGGCGAAGAAGGACGAGCGCATCGAGCTCGACCTTGAGACGGCGCGCGGCGTCCTCCTCTTCGGCGTCACCGACGAGAGCAACGTGCCTTCCGACCTGCGCGAGCGCGCGCTGACCGAGGCCGCGCGCGCCATCATCCGCAGCGGCGACGCCGACCTGACCGACGCCATCCGCAAGGTCGCGCCCCGCCTCGTCGGCGACTACGCCGCGACGCTCCCGCCGCGCCAGAGCGAGCCGCAGTTCTCGGCCCGCCGCAACCCGCTCGACGTGCGCACGCCCGCCGGCCACAGCCTCGCGCGGCTGCACGCCCGCGTCACGGACCGTTCGGGCCGTGCCATCCACGGGCTGACCGCGCGAGACTTCGCCGTCACGGAGGACGGCGTCGAGCGCGCCGTGCGCGAGGTCACGCCCTCGACCGCGCCCTTCAACCTCGTCCTCCTGCTCGACGTTTCCGGCAGCGTCGAGGAGCGCCTCGACTTCATCCGCAAGGCCGCGCTCGACTTCGTCAACACGGCCGGCCCGCGGGATCAGATCGCGGTCTTGAGCTTCCGCGACGACGTGCAGCTCATCTCCGAGTTCACGACCGACCGCCGCCTGCTCGCGAAGAGAATCAAAGACATTCAGGCCGGCGGCGCGACCGCGCTCTACGACGCTCTCGCCTACTCGCTCGTCCACACCCTGAAGCCGCTGCGCGGCGAGCGCACGGGCGTCGTCATCCTCTCCGACGGAGACGACAACCGCTCGTTCCTGACGCTCCCCTCGATCCTCGAAGCCGTCGTCGAGTCGGGCGCGGTCGTCTTCCCGCTCTACGTGCCTTCGGGCCTCATCTCCGCGGACTCCGCCTCCGCGACGCGGCCGGCGACGACGCTCGACCCCGTCCGCACGCGCTTCCTCACGCTCACGTCGCGCGCCGACGAGGAGGGCCGCCGCCTCGCCGAAATCTCCGGCGGGACGTACTACCCCGTCACGCGGCTCGAACAGTTGCAGCAGGCTTACGACGACGTGGTCACCCAACTGCGAACCTCCTACAGCATCACGTACGAGTCGGCCCCCGAGGCGAAGGCCGGCTCGCGCGTGCGCGTGAGGGTGGCGCGTGAGGGCGCGTCGGTGCGCCTCAGCCCGGCCGTCGGCGTGGCGGCCACGACGAGCGCGCCGGCCGCGCCGTAAGCGCGGGGGAGTTTTCGCGAACAAGGGGGAACGGGTGTTCAAAGCAAAAGGCGAAGGGCGGAAGGCGAGAGGCGAAAGTGGGGCTCTGTCACTTTTGATTCTTGCCTGCTGCCTGTTGCCTTCCGCCTTCTCGCCTCCCGGCCGCGCGCAGGACGCGCCGCCGCAGCCGACAACTTCGCAAACTCCGACGCCCCCGCAGACCCCGACTCCGACCCCGACTCCCGGCCCTTCGCCCGAGCCGACGCCTGCTCCCGCGGCAACACCTGAGCCGACGCCCACGCCCGCGCCGACGCCGGAAACGGCTCCAAGCCCCGCGCCGACGCCGTGGGCGGACGAGGAGGTCGAGCGCGTCGAGACCTCGCTGACCAACGTCCTGCTGACGGCCGTCGATAAGAACCGGCGCTTCGTCACGACGCTGACGGCCGGCGACGTGCGCGTCCTCGAAGACGGCGTGCCGCAGGAGGTGCTCGCCTTCGAGCGCGAGACGGACGCGCCGCTCTCGCTCGCGCTGCTCGTCGACGCCAGCGCCTCGCAGGAGCGCGTGATGAAGGAGGAGCAGGCGGCGGCGCGCGACTTCGTCGCCTCGGTGCTGCGCCCCTCGAAGGACTCGGCCGCCGTCCTCTCCTTCACCGGCCTCACGCGCATCGAACAGCCGCTCACGGACGACCGCGCGCGACTGAACGCCGCCATCGACCGCCTCAAAGTCCCTTACGCCTTCAACTCGCCCGAGTGCGAGGACGACGACTCGCCCGAGGAGGTCAAGCTCCGCTGCGTGACGGCCGTCTGGGACGCCGTCGCCGTCAGCGTCAAAGAGGTCTTGTCGCGCACGCCCGAGCGGACGCGCCGCGCCGTCATCCTGCTCTCGGACGGCGACGACACGCGCAGCACCCTGCGGCTCCATCAGGCCGCCGAGCTGGCCGTGCGCGGCAACGCCGTCGTCTACTCCATCGGCATCCGCGACGAAGACTTCCCCGTCGGCGAGCTGCGCCGCGACCAGCTGCGCCGCCTCTCGGAGGAGACGGGCGGCCGCGCCTTCTTCCCCAAGCGCGCCTCCGACCTCGCCGCCGCCTTCGCCCAGATCGAGCAGGAGCTGCGCTCGCAGTACCTCATCTCCTACTCGCCCTCGAACCGCGCCCGCGACGGCCGCTTCCGCAAGATCGAGCTTGAGATCACCAACCCCGCCCTCCGCAAACAAAAACTCCGCCTCCTCTACCGGCAGGGCTACTACGCCCGCCCCGCCGCAGCCGAGCAGAAGAATTAGCCACGGAGGCTCGGTGACCGGCCGGAGCGAAGCCCGCCAAATCTCCCTCAGCACTTCTTCGCCTCATCCTCTGTGCCTCTGTGTCTCCGTGGCTATTTTCGTGTATCCTCTCCGGCAGCAAGATGACCAGACCCCTGCTCATGTCTTTGTTCGACGAGGCGGAGCGCCGGCCGCTGTCGGTGTCGGAGCTGACGGCACAGGTGCGCGGGGCTTTGGAGAACCGGTTCGCGGCCGTCTGGGTCGAGGGCGAGATTTCGAACTTCCGCGCGGCCTCTTCGGGCCACTGGTACTTCACCGTCAAGGACGAGTCGGCGCAGTTGCGCGCCAAGTGCTTCCGCGGCGTCAACGGCCGCATCCGCTTCCGCCCGTCCGACGGGCTGCTCGTGCGCGCGCGCGGCCGGCTCACCGTCTACGAGCCGCGCGGCGAATACGAGCTGCTGGTCGAGGCGCTCGACCCCGTGGGCGCGGGCGCGCTGCGGGTGGCCTTCGAGCAGTTGCGCGACCGGCTCGCGGCCGAAGGGCTGTTCGACGCCGCGCTCAAGCGCGAGCTGCCGCTTTTGCCGCGCCGCGTCGGCGTCGTCACGAGCCCGACGGGCGCGGCCGTCCGCGACATCATCCGCACCGTCACGCGGCGCACGCGCACCGTCAGCCTGCTGCTCGCGCCCGCGCGCGTGCAGGGCGAGGGCGCGGGGCGCGAGATCGTCGCGGCGCTCGAAGCCCTGAACGATTTCCACCGGCGCGCGGTCGGAGAGGGCCGGGCCGGGCTCGACGCCGTCATCGTCGGGCGCGGCGGCGGCTCCGCCGAAGACCTCTGGGCCTTCAACGAGGAGGAGGTGGCGCGCGCCATCCGCGCCTCGCTCGTGCCGGTGATTTCGGCCGTCGGCCACGAGACCGACTTCACCATCAGCGACTTCGCGGCCGACGTGCGCGCGGCGACGCCGACGGCCGCCGCCGAGCTGGTCGCCGAGCGCGAGGACGAGATCGCCTCCTACGTCGAGTCCCTGACGCACAGCCTCGTCAACGCCACGCGCTACCGCCTGCTCGCCGAGCGCGCGCGCGCGCAGGAGGCGGCCATGTCGCACGGCTTCGACGAGGTGCGCGCGCGCCTGAGCGCGGCCCGCGCCGGGGCCGACGACGCGGCCCACAGGCTTGAGCGGCGCGCGTCGGACATGCTCGCGCGCGCGCGCCGCCGGCTCGACGACGCGGCCTGCCGCCTCCAGCCTTCGCGCATGTCGGCGCAGGCGGGCCGCGGCCGCGTGAGGCTCGCGGTCGCGGGCGCGGCGCTCGAAGCGGCGGGGCGCGCGAAGCTCGACGAGGCGCGCGCGCGGCTCGCGGTCGCGGCCGCCTCGCTCGACGCGCTGTCGCCGCTCGCCGTGCTCGGGCGCGGCTACGCGCTGGCGTCCGACGAGCGCGGCCGAATCCTGCGCGCGGCCGGCGCGGCGCGGGCGGGCCAGCGCGTCCGCGTGCGTCTGGCCGAGGGCGCGCTGCGCTGCCGGGTCGAAGAGGTCGAAGCGTCGGAGGGGAATTGATGTCGCAAAGGGCCGGGCGCGGCGGGAAGAGCCGCATCGTGATCGACGTGGACAAGGCGCGGGCCGAGGCGCAGGCGCGCGGGCGGGGGCGGCGCGGCCTCAGCAAGCTCTCCATCGCGGCGCTGGCCGCCGCCGGCCTCGCCCTCGTCGCCCTCGTCGGCGCGTACGCGTGGTGGCAGAGCTACAAGAGCAAGCCGGCCTACAGCCTCGCGCTCCTCGTGGACGCGGCGCGGCGCGACGACGTGCAGGCGGTCGAGGCTTTAATCGACGGCGACCGCGTGGCGCAGGGGTTCGTGCCGCAGGTCATCGAGAAGCTGACGGGCGAGGGCGCGACGCTGCCGCCGCAGGCGCGCGCCTCGGTCGGGGCCGCGCTGCCGCAACTGCTCCCGCGCGTGCGCGAGACGGTGCGCGAGGAGATCGCGCGCGGCGTCAAGGCCGCGGCCGCCGGGGCCGGCGACACCTCGTTCGTCCTGCTCGCGTTGGGGATGCCGCGCGCCGCCGAGATTAAGGAGGAGGGCGACGCCGCGACCGCCACCTTCGCGCGCGAGGGGAAGCAGACCGAGCTCGCCATGCAGCGCAGCGGCGACCGCTGGAAGGTGGTCACGGTCAAAGACGACGAGCTGGCGGCCGGCATCGCCCAGCGCCTCGCCGCCAGCATCCCGCAGACGGTCGCGCCCCCGCCCGCGCAGCCTCAGCCGCGCCGGAGGCGGGGGAGATAGGAAACCCGAAACTGAATTGAGTTATGCCGAGAAGAGAACCGACGACGAGTGAGGCCGCGGCCCCGGCGGCGAATTTCGAGACGCAGCTCGCTTCGCTGGAGCGCATCGTGCGCGAGCTGGAGCGCGGCGACCTGCCGCTCGAACGCAGCCTCGAACTGTTCGAGCAGGGCGTCAAGCTTTCGCGCGAGTGTCAGGAGCGTTTGAACGAGGCCGAGCGGCGCATCGAGGTGCTTTTGCGCAGCCCCGACGGCACGCCGCTCGTCGCGCCGTTCGGGGGCGACGAGTCAGAGGGCGAAGAGGGCGAGGTCGGCGGCGATGACGAGAGCGTTTTCTGACGCGGCCGACCTCGGCGACCCGGCCGCCTCGCGCGAGGCGGCCGACGCGCGCGCCTACGTCGAGCACGTGCGCGCGCTCGTCGAGGCCGAACTCGACGCGCTCGTGCCCGCCGAGGATGAAGAGCCCGCGCGCGTCGTCCACGCCGCCGTCCGCTGGAGCCTCTTCGCGCCGGCGAAAAGGTTCCGCCCCGTGCTCGTCTGCGCCGCCGGCGAGACCTTCGGCGCGGACGCGCGCCGGCTCGTCCGCACGGCCTGCGCCTTCGAGATGATTCACACCTACTCGCTCGTCCACGACGACCTGCCGGCGATGGACGACGACTCCCTGCGGCGCGGCCGGCCCACCTGCCACGTCAGGTTCGGCGAGGCCGCGGCCATCCTCGCCGGCGACGCCTTGCAGTCGCTCGCCTTCCAGTCAATCGCCGAGGACGAAGGACTCGACGCGGGCGCGCGCGTCCGCCTCGTCGCGGAACTGGCGCGCGCGGCGGGGACGCCCGAGGGGATGATCGCGGGTCAGGCTCACGACCTCGCGGCCGAGGCGCGCGCCGACGTTTCCGGCGCGGAACTCGAACTCATCCACCGGCGCAAGACCGGCGCGCTCATCGTCGCCGCAGCCCGCGCCGGGGCCTTCATCGCCGGGGCGCGAGCCGACGAACTCGACGCCGTCTCGACCTACGCGCGCGACCTCGGCCTGCTCTTCCAGATCACCGACGACCTGCTCGACGTGACGGCCACGGCCGACGACCTCGGCAAGACGCCCGGCAAGGACGCGCGCGCGCAGAAGGCCACCTACCCCGCGCTCTACGGCCTCGACGCCGCGCGCCAGCGCGCCCGAGACGTTTACGCCGGCGCCCTCAACGCCCTCGACTCGATCGAACGCCCCACCCAACTCCTCCGCTCCATCGCCCGCCTCGTCCTCGAACGCAGGGCGTGAGGAAAGCAGTAGACGGTAGACAGTAGTCGGCAGCCGGTAGAAAGACGGCCGCTAATTAATCTTCGGGGTGTCGGCGTCAGCCGACTCGGAGCGGAGCGCCTACTGCCTACTGACTACTGACTACTAAAGGAAGGTGACTTCGCCGTCCACGACGCGGGCGAGGTATTCGCCGTCGCGCAAGACCCACGCGACGCGGCGGCCGCGGCGGGCGTGCTCGGCCCACTCGCTCGACTTCTTCGGGTTCTGCTCGACGAGCACGGCGTCGCCTTCGAGTGCGACGTAGCGCAGCCCCGAGCGCGAGAAGCGCCGGACGCCGCGGCCGCCGCCGAACAGCTTCTCGAAGGCGACCAGAATCACGCCGGCCGCCGGCACGTCCGTGTGGGATGATTCGTCGGACATAAAAGAAGTAGACAGTAGACAGTAGTCGGTAGTCAGTAGATGAAGACCTTCGGCGGCGAGTCGTTAAGGTGTCGGCGTCAGCAGTCATTGCGCGGGGCGCTACTGACTACTGACTATTGATCACTACTGTTCACTGTTGCCGTGGCCGCCCTGCGGGACGAGGCCGCGGACGAGGTCGATGAGTTCTTTGTGGCGGAAGGGCTTGGAGATGTAGGCGTCGAAGCCGGCGTCGAGGGCGCGCTGGCGATCCTGATTGGCGGCGAAGGCCGTGACGGCGACGCAGGGGACGGAGCGCGTGCGCTCGTCGGCGCGCAGCGCGCGCAGCAGGCCGAAGCCGTCGAGCGTCGGCATCGAGAGGTCGATGAGGGCGACCGTGGGGGCCTCGGCGCGGGCCGCGTCGAGCGCCTCGACGCCGTTGCGCGCCTCGCGGATGCGGAAGCCCTCGGTCTCCAGAATGAGGCGCAGCAACTCGCGGTTGTCGTCGTAGTCGTCGGCGATGAGTATGTTGGCCGGCATCGTCGTCGGGTGCTGTCGCCTCCGCGCCGGAAATGGCTTGCGGGTCGGCCGCCGCCCCTTCCGCGCGGCGGCGTACAAACGGGCTGCAACGGGCGATTCCGAGGCGTGGTTATAGCGCGCGTGGGCGGGCCGAGTCAAACCCCGCGGCGGCGCCGAGGGCCGCGGAACAGTCTCTTGACACTGTTCGTCGGCGGCGTCCATAATCCGTTGAAGCTGATGCCCGCCGCGACTTAGGCGGGCGCCGCCAGCACTCGCAACCCTGACCGGAGAGCTTGCCGGATGTGAGGCCCCCCCTCGCGAGACGGCCCGCTTGAAGCTTCACCCGGAGCACCCGAACACACCCCGACGGAGGATAACCCAACCGTGCCCAGCGGAGACTTGGAAAAGAGCTTGCGCGCCGACATCGAGAGCTACGTGGCGGGCCGCCTGAGCGGATTGCAGGAGGAGGTCGCGCGCCTCCAGAGCCAGTTCAACGAGGCTTTCACCCGCCTGCTCGAACGCATGGATGTCAGGGCCGAGGACGACGACTCCGTCGCCGTGATGGTCTCCGACCACCTGCGCCACGCGCGCAATCAGGGCATCGAGACGGCGGCGGCCGAGTCGGCGCGGGCGCGCGCCGCCTCCGACCTCGCGCTCGTCAAGGCGGCCGTCGAGGAGATCGAGCATCAGCACACGCAGGCCGACATCCTCAACGTGCTCGTCAACCGCGCCGCGGCCTTCGCGCCGCGCGTCGCCTTCTTCGTCGTCAAGGGCGACCGCGCCACGGGCTGGCGCGCGCGCGGGCTGGAGGGGACGGTCGGCGACGACTCGGTGCGCGAACTCTCACTGCCCCTCTCCTCCGACACGCTGCTCGGCCACGCCGCGCGCGAGCGCACGACGTGGGCCGGCGGCCCCGGCGCGCACGCCGAAGACCACACCGTCTACGGCGGTCTGGGCGAAGAGCCGCCGCAGCGCCTCGTCTCCGTCCCGCTCGTCGCGCGCGACAAGGCCGTGGCCGTGCTCTACGCCGACAGCGCGGGCCTCGACGCCGCGGCCGTCAACCTCGAAGCCTTAGAGACTCTGGTGCGCGTGGCCGGCATGGCCGTCGAGCTTCTGGCCGCGCGCCGTCAGGCCCCGGCCGAGTCGCGCCCCGCGGCCGACGCCGCGCCCGCGCCGCAGCCCGCGCCGGCCCCCGAGCCGCGCCCGGCCGCGCGCGAAGAGGCCGCGCCTCCCGCTTCGTTCACGCCTCCCGCCGCGCCCGCCTCGTTCACGCCGCCGGCCGCGGAGTTTGCGGAACGCGCCCCCGCGGCCGAGGCCCCGCGGCCCGAGCCGGCCCCGGCCTTCGCGCCGGCCGCGCCGCAGGCCGAGGTCTCGCCGCTCGGCGGGTCGCGCCGCTACGGCTCGATGGACATGGACTTCCCCGTCGAGGTCAGCGAGGAGGACAGGCGCTACCACAACGAGGCGCGCCGCTTCGCCCGCCTGCTCGTCTCCGAGATCAAGCTCTACAACGAGCAGAAGGTGCGCGAGGGGCGCGACGCCGGCGACCTCTACCAGCGCCTGCGCGACGACATCGACCGCTCGCGCCAGATGTACGACAAGCGCGTCCGCCCCGAGGTCTCGGGCCGCTACGACTACTTCCACCACGAAGTCGTCAACATGCTCGCCGAGGGCGACGCCTCCCGCCTCGGCGAAGGCTACCCCGGCGCGACGGCCTGAGATAAAAAACAGAAGATAAAAAACAGGGCCGCGAGCGGGGGCGGGGAGTGGTTACGTCAGAGGTTTCGCCGGCGTAACCACTCCCCGCCCGCCCCCGCTCGCGGCCCTGTTTTTCGCCGGGGCGTTCACGCATCGCGTCGCTGTGTGTTTATAATCGCCTTCCTCCCCGCACAACTCGCGCGCGTCGGCCGGTCTGCCAACGGCGCGCACGCCCCGGTCATCGAACGAGGAAGGATGAGCCTTTTGACGAAACGCTTTTCACGCACGCGCTTCACGTTCGCCGCGGCCCTCGCGACCGCACTGCTGTGCGCGTCGGCGCTGCCGCTCGTGACGGCGAGCTGCGGCGGGCAGCGGGCCGTTGACGACACGCGCGGCTTCGAGCGCCTGCGGCTGCTCACGCGCGGCGGCGCGGCCCCGGCCGAGCAGGCGGTCGCCGCCGTCGCCTCGGAGTACGCCGGCACGCGCGCGGGCGCGCTCGCCCTCGTCCTCCAAGCGCGTCTGCGCGCCGCCGCCGGCGACCCGGCGCGCGCCGCCACGCTGCTCCAGTCCGCGGACATCAAGCGCCACACGGCCGTCCACGACCACGCGCTGTGGCTGCGCGCCGAACAGCTCGAAAAGTTGGGCCGCGCGGCCGAGGCGCGCGCCGCCCTCGAAGAGCTCGCGCGCGACTACCCGGACTCGCTGCGCGCGCGCGAGGCGACCCTGCGCGCCGCGCGCCTGCTCGCGCAGGCCGGGCAGCACGCGGCCGTCCCGCTCGCCGTCAAAACTCTGGCCGACGCCGACGACCCCGAGGCCCTTCTGCTCGCCGCCCAGTCTTACGAACAATCGGGCGACCGCCCCCGCGCCCTCGCGGCCTTCCGCCGGCTCTACTTCTACGGGCCGACCGTGGCGCAGGCCGACGCGGAGGCCTCGGCCGCCATCCCGCGCCTCGGCTCGACCAACGCGCCCGCCTCGGCCGACGAGGCCGCCGCGCGCGCCGAACGCCTCTTCCGCGCGCGCCGCTACGCCGAGGCCGTCTCGGCTTACGCCGACGCCTTCGGCCGCTTCCCCGCGACGCAGACGCCCGAGGCCCAACTGCGCCGCGGCGTCGCGGCCTTCCACGCGCGCCGCGCCCCCGAGACCGTGCAGGCGCTCACGGCCGTCCCCGTCTCGGCCGGCGACACGCGCGCCGAGGCGCTGCACCACCTCGCGCAGCATCACGCGCGCGCGCGCCAGTGGGTCGAGGCGCGCGCCGCCTCGGAAGAGTTGCGCCGCGCCTTCCCGAAGCACCAGTGGACGATGCGCGCCGTCGTCGCCCTCGCGGCCGCCGCGAAGGAGGCGAGGAACACGCCCGAGGCCGCCTTCTACCAGCGCCTCGCCGTCCAGCTCTTCCCCGGCGAGCCGGAGGTCGCGGGCGCGCAGTTCGAGCTGGCGTGGGCCGCGCACGAGGCGAAGAACTTTCAGGAGTCCTCGCGCCTGCTGACCGAGCACCTCGCGCTCTACGCCGACCGCAACACCGACAACCGCGGGCGCGCGGGCTACTGGGCCGCGCGCGACTCGGAACGCGCCGGCCGCCTCGCCGAGGCCGAAAAACTTTACGAGGCTTTGCTCGAACGCTACGACGCCAACTGGTACGGCTACCTCGCCCGGCAGAGGCTTGAGGCGATGGAGCGCGCCGGGCAGAGGCGCAGGGCGCCGACCACAGACTCGGCCGTCCTCGCGCGCGCGGCCGAGAATTTGAAGCCGGTCGTCATCCCCGAAGAGACGGGCGGGGCCGCCGGGGCCGCGCGACTGCGGAAGGCCGAGCAGTTGAGCGCCGCCGGCATGGAAGACGCGGCGCACGCCGAACTCGACAAGGCTCTGGAAGCCGCGCCCACCAGCCCGCGCCTCAACCTCGCCAAGGCGCAGCTCCACCGCGCGCGCAACGACAACGTGCAGGCTTTCAACGTGCTGCGCCGCAGCTTCCCCGACTACTCGCAGATGGAGGTCGAGGAGCTGACGCCCGAGGAGTGGGACGTTTTCTACCCTCTGGCCTACTGGGACATCATCGTCCCCGAAGCGCGCGCCCGCTCGCTCGACCCCTTCACCGTCGCCGGCCTCATCCGGCAGGAGTCGGTCTTCAACCCGCGCGCCGCCTCGCACGCCAACGCCTACGGCCTGATGCAGCTGCTCGTCCCGACGGCGCGGCTCACGGCGCGGCGCTACGGCGTTGACGGCAGTATCACCGCCGAATCGCTCTTCGAGCCGCGGCTCAACATCCGGCTCGGGACGGGCTACATGCGCGACCAGATGGACAAGTTCGGGCGCCTCGAGTACGTCGCGGCGGCCTACAACGCGGGGCCGGGCCGCGCGGTCGCGTGGCGCGCGTCGCTGCCGCTCCAGATGGACGAGTGGGCCGAGGCCATCCCTTTCCGCGAGACGCGCGGCTACGTGCAGGGCGTGGTGCGCAACATGCTCCAGTACCGGCGCCTCTACGACGAGCAGGGCCGCTTCCGCCCCGAGGTCGGCGCGCGCGCCCCGCGCCCCGCGCTGGAGGCGGCGACGCCCGCGACGCCCGACGCCAACGCGCGCCCGCGCCGCGTGTCGGGCAACGAGGAGGAGTGAGGTTTGAAGAGGGGCAGGAGGTTCGACGTGAATGCTGACACCGGAAGGATGGTCTTGAGTATGACGCGGCTTCGGCTCTCAACCCTCGCCCTCGTCATACTCGTCGCCGCGCCCCCGGCCTTCGCGCAGCGGCGGGCCGGGGCGCCGCGGCCGGCGGCGCAGGCCGCGGCCCGCGCCGTCACCGTCAAGACGCAGCCCAAAGCCGTCGTCTGGGTGGACGAGGTGCGGCGCGGCGTGACGAACGACGACGGCCTACTGCGGTTGACGCTCGCGCCGGGCCGCCGCTCGCTCCGCGTCCGCGCCTCCGGCTTCGCCGAGCACACGCGGGCGCTGCTGCCCTCCGAGCGCGGCACGATCACGGTCGCGCTCAAGCCGACGACCGACGAGGCCGAGCTGCTCTTCCAGCAGGCCGAGGAGGCGCGCGAGAAGGGCGGCGGCGCGGAGAAGGCCGCCGAGCTTTACCGGCAGGCTTTGAAGCTGCGCCCGCGCTTCGCGGCCGCGCACGTCGGACTCGCCCGCGCCCTGCTCGCGCGCGACGACCACGACGGCGCTCTCGAACAGGTCGAGGAGGCGCGGCGCGACCGGCCCGGCTACGCTGAGGCCTCCGTCGTCGAGGGCCGCGCCCTGCGCGAGCTGGCCGACCACGACGGCGCGCTCGCGGCCTTCACCCGCGCGCTGCGCGAGTCGCGCGGCCTCAACCCCGAGGCGCACACCGGCGTCGGCCTCGTCCACGAAGACAAGGCCCGCCACGAGGAGGCCGTCGCCGCCTTCCGCCGCGCCGTCGCGCAGCTCTCCGACACCGAGCCGGTGCTCTACGAGTTGCTGGGGAGGAATTACGAGAAGCTCGAACGCTGGAAGGAGGCGGCCGACGCCTACGACAAGTACCTGCAACTGGCGCCCGAGGGCAGCCACGCCAGCGCCATCCGCTCCATCATCGACCAACTGCGCCAGCAGGCTGCCGAGCAGGAGCAGCAGACGCCCTGAAGGAAGCGCAGAAGGCGGAGCGCAGAGCGCAGAATTAAAGGCAACTTGCTTTTAATTCCGCACTCTGCGCTCCGCCTTCTGCGCTTCCTTCAGTTTCAGGCGTCGTGGCTTGAGGGCTTCGCGGCCGGGACGTTGAGGTGTTTGGTCGTCCCTTCCGTGACGCTGAAGTCTGTGGGGATGAACTCGGAGGTGTCGGCGGGCCGCAGGCCGGGGCGCGCCGCGCCCGCGGCCGGCTCCGGCCCCGCCTGCGGCCCGCGCCTCGCCGCCTCGACCTGCTTCTTGCTGACGAACAGGCCGTTGATGATGAGCCCGATGCCGACCATGAAGGGGATGATGCCGGCGGCCCAGATGCGGCCGATGATCTCGGCGTCGCCCGGCGGGTTCTGGCCGCTGCGGATGACGCCCTCGGAGATGATGAACAAAAAGATGGAGACCGCGACGCCGACGCAGGCCGTGATGACGCCGGCCTTGATCTCGTTGTAGCGCTTCACCTCGGGCGTGATGCCGCGCAGGCGCTCAAGCTCCTCCATGCGCCGCTTGCGCTCGCCCTCGGAGAGAAACATCTCGGCGACCCACGTCTTGCTCCAGTCGAACTTCTCCTCGGCCTCGGGCGCGGCGACCGCCTGCCGCACGGCCGACAGGTTCGCGCCGCACAACTTGCAGAACTTCAAGTCGTCGCCCTGATTGGCCCCGCACTGTGGACAGAACATAAGGCGCTCCGCTTCGGACGTTTACACGAACCATACGACGGCCGGCGGCCGCGGGTTCGGCTCACAAAAGCCCCAGCTTGCTCGCCAGAAAGGCGAGCGCGAAGGCCAGCGCCAGAAACGTTGCCAGCCACGGGTGCCTGCCCATCGGGCACTTGCCGCCTTCGCTCATCAACGCTCCCCGGATTGCCACGCGCCCGCCCGCTGTGCGAGCATCCGACAGGATAACGGTTTCGAGTTAGGAGTTTCGGGCCCGCGCGTCCGAGCTCGAAGGGTTCGGCCCGGAGTCGTCTTAACTCGAAACCCGCGACGCGAAACTTCCTTTGGGTTAATTTACATGACCACCACCGCGCCCACCAAGCACCGCCACGTCTCCGCGAAGGCGGCCCGCTTCACCGAGTCCGTCATCCGCGAGATGACGCGCGAGGCCCTGCGCCACGGGGCCGTCAACCTTTCGCAGGGCTTCCCCGACTTCCCCGCGCCCGAAGACCTCAAGCGCGCCGCCGCCGACGCCATCCACGACGACGTTAACCAGTACGCCATCACGTGGGGCGCGAAGGATTTTCGCGACGCCATCGCCGAGAAGACGGGGTGGTACCTCGGACTCGACATCGACCCCGAGACCGAGATCACCGTCACCTGCGGCTCGACCGAGGGCATGATCGCCGCGATGATGGCCTGCGTAGACCCCGGCGAGGAGGTCGTCGTCTTCGAGCCGTTCTACGAGAACTACGCGCCCGACGCCGTCCTCTCGGGGGCCGTCCCGCGCTACGTGCCTCTGCGCGCGCCCGAGTGGACGTTCGACCGCGACGAGCTGCGCGCCGCCTTCAGCGGGCGGACGAAGGCCGTCATCCTCTGCAACCCGAACAACCCGACGGGCAAGGTCTTCACGCGCGACGAGATGGAGTTCGTCGCCGCGCTCTGCAAGGAGTTCGACGCGCTCTGCTTCACCGACGAAATCTACGAGCACATCCTCTACCCGCGCGAGGGCGGGGAAGTCGCGCACATCTCGATGGCGCAGCTCGAGGGGATGCGCGAGCGCACGGTGGTCGTCAACTCGATGTCGAAGACCTACTCGGTGACGGGCTGGCGGGTCGGCTACTGCCTAGCGCCGCCGCACATCACGTCGGCCGTGCGCAAGGTGCACGACTTCCTGACCGTGGGCGCGGCCGCGCCCTTGCAGCGCGCCGGGGCTTACGCCCTGAGGCTGCCGCGCGAGTATTACGAGCGGCTCGGCCGCGACTACCTGCGCCGCCGCGATAAACTTTTGCCCGCGCTCGAAGAGGCCGGCTTCCGCGTCTTCCGGCCCGACGGCGCTTACTACATCATGACCGGCACCGAGGGCTTCGGCTTCCGCGACGACGTGGAGTTCACGCGCTTCCTCGTCCGCGAGATCGGCGTCGCCTGCGTCCCCGGCTCAAGCTTCTACAGCCGCCCCGAACTCGGCGCGCAGCAGGTGCGCTTCTGCTTCTGCAAGAAGGACGAGACGCTCGACGCCGCCGCCGAACGACTGCTCAAGCTGAAAAAGAAGGTCTGAAGCCGGGGCTCAGGGGTCACAACGAGCTTTCGATCCTAGACCCCGGACTCCGGACTCGCGCGCCATGTGGGACAGGAAGCGACAAATGATCTGGGTGGCGACGGGCCTCGTCTTCGGAACCTTCTTCCTCTACCCGCTCGCCCTCGACGAACCTTCCGGCCAGCTCGACTGGCAATACTTCCTCCAGCTCGAAGCCCTGCTCGTCCTCGTCATCTCCGTCATGTTCTTCATCTACGGCAGAAAAGGGTGAGGGGCGCGGGGCGGCGGGTTAAGGCGACTCGTCTTTAACCCGCCGCCCCGCGCCCGCCGCCCGCGTTTCAGTTGCCGGGCTGTTGCAGCTTGTGGCGCACGCTGATGCCCTCCTCGGGGACGATGAGGAGGCGGCGCGCGTCGTAGAGCGGGATGCTGGAGGGCGTGTAGCCGAGGATGTAGCGGTTCTTGCGCAGCTCGTCGCAGATGATCTGCGCGGCCTCGCGCGGCAGCGTGGCCGGCAGCACGCGCCCGCCCGTGCCCTCGGTCAACTTCTGCACGACCTGCGCCGGCTTGAGCCGGTCGCGGCGGAGCGCGCCGCCCGTGCGGTCCGGAATCTGGAGCGCGTAGACGGTGATGTCCTGCCGGAGCAGCTCCTTGTAAATCTGGTCGAAGTTCGTCTTGCTGCCGCGGTCGAGGCCGTCGGCGACGAGGACGATGGCGCGCTTGCGGTTCGACCCCGTCAGCGGCCTGAGCGCGTCGTTGACGACGGCCGCGAGCGCGTCGAAGAGGTGCGGCTCGCCCTGCTTGCGGAAGGCCGGCAGCGCGGCCTCGATCTTCTTGGCGTCGTCCGTCCACTCCGAGATGATCTCGGCGTTCTTGTCATAGCCGATGACCATCACCTGATCGCCCTGATAAATCTCGTAGGCGAACTCGCGCGCGGCGTGCTGCAACTTCTCCACGTCGGCGCGCAGGCCCAGAGAGTTGTCTATGAGGAGCACGATGCGGGCCGGCGCCGGGTCGGGCGTGAAGGTCTGGATGGTCTGCTCCATGCCGCCGTCGTAGAGCGCGATCTCCTTCGGCGTGACGCGCTCGTCGGAGCCGTCGGCGCGCGCGGCGACGACGTTGAGCAGCACCGTGCGGTCGCGCGCCCCGTCGCCCGCGACCGCGCCCGGCTGGCGGCCCGACTGCCCGGCGGCGAGGCCGGCGAGCAGCGCGCACGCCGCGAGCGCCGCAATGATTTTCCCCTGAGCGCGCATCCCCACTTCGCTAGTCGCCGCCCGACGCCGCGGCCGGCTTCGCGGCCGCCGACTCCTTCGCCGCCGACTTCGGCTCCTTCGCCTTCGCGTCCGAAGTCGCGGGCTTCGTCTCCTTGGCCTCGGGCTTCGCCTCCTTCGTCTCCTTCGTCTCCGACGTTGTTTCTTTATTATCTTTCGTCTCCGACTTGCGGCCCGCGTAGTCGGTGACGTACCAGCCGGAGCCCTTAAGCTGGAAGCTCGTCTGCGACCACTGCTTCGTCAGCTTGCCGCCGCAGCGCGCGTGGCGCGCGAGCGGCTTGTCGGAAATCTTCTGCATGACTTCGAGGTGCGCGCCGCACTTCCCGCAGGTGTATTCGTAGATGGGCATTGTGCCTCCAGACCTCTCGAACGCTTCTCGGAAATGAAACCTTCCCGCTGCAATTATACGAACAAGACGGCGGCGCGCAAGCGTCTCGGACGTACGATGCGGCGCGGCGCGTCCGCGTCCGCTACGTCAAATTGAGCCGCGATTTTTTTGCCCCCGGAAGACGTTATTTCGTCTCTCTTCAGTACGTCGCGAAGAGGCCGAAACCCGATTCGGCCGCGAATGTCCGAAGAAATTTTTGGGCTTCAACGACTTACGCCGGTGTTTCGGATGCGTACGCGCAAGTCAAATGGATGCATACATTTGGTGCGTGCGAGTGCAACGGAATCGCAATCTCATCCATCTTATTCGCGGTTTCGATGAAGGCTGCTCTTTGAGAGTGACAAGCCCGATCGTTTCCACCATGCGTAGCCCCCAGCCCCGTGCATCGCAGGCGATGCGTTAAGTAAGAATCGCCGACCTCGCAAGTAATGCGAACGCAGAGGTCCCTAGCTCACATGGAGAACGACCGAGAATGCCCGTTGTCCGTCTATTCCCTCGTCTGCGGTTCGTCCGCAACTTCGCCATCGCGCTCTTCGCGTTGACCATCTTGACGAACGTCGCCGACAGCCCCTTCACGCGCGTCTTCGCTCCCGTGCAGGCCAAGGCCGTCGCCGCCGAAGCTAAGTTCTACATCCCCGCGGACGTGCCCAAGTCGGGCGACTCCGACCTCGACCGCATCATCTTCGAGGCGGGCGTGCGCGAGGGCGTTGACCCCCGGCTGATCCACGCCGTGATCTGGCAGGAGTCGAAGTACAAGCCGGCCGCCGTCTCGCACGCCGGCGCGCAGGGGCTGATGCAGCTCATGCCGGCCGCCGCCAAGCGCTTCAAGTGCGAAGACCGCAACGACCCCGTGCAGAACGTCGCCGCCGGCACCAAGTACCTGCGCTGGCTGCTCAAGCGCTTCGACGGCAACGTCACGCTCGCGCTCGCCGGCTACAACGCGGGCGAAGGCTCGGTCGATAAGCACGACGGCGTCCCGCCCTTCGACGAGACGCAGAAGTACGTCCGCATCATCACCGGCCGCTACGGCAAGAACTTCCACCCGACGCTCACGCCCGCCGAGGCGACCGACTACTTCCGCCTCGCGCCCGCGCACGAAGTCGCGCTCGCCGAGTAAGCGGGGAGGTAAAGTAAGCGGGGAGGTAAAGGGGTTGGGGCCGGGGCCGTCGAAGATAAAAGTCTTCGGCGGCCCCATCCCTTTCGCGTTCAAACGCCCCTCAGCCTCTGGCCTCACGCCTCCGGCCTCTGCTATGATTTGCGCCCGACGCAAATACCCTTTAGGCTCCGGGGTCGCGTGGCCGGCGGTCTCTCTCCTCAGCACTTGACCGCGCGCCGCGCGCCGGGGCGTCAAAAGACACTCTCTCGGCAAGGAGACCTCTTCTAACTTTGTCAGCACAGCGCCCGATGTCCGGCACGACCGTGCAGGCGCTCTCGCTAGAGCGCAAGGTGAAGATGCACGAGGCGCGCGAGGCCATCATCAACCGCCTCGCCCCGGACATCCACTCCGAGATCGACCTCGACAGGTTCCTTTCGGCCGTCGTCGCCGAGCTGGGCCGCATGATGGGCGTCGACCGCTGCGACGTGCTCCAGCTCGTGCGCGACGGCGAGCTGCGCATCAGCCACGAGTGGCGCGCCTCGGCCGACGTGCCCTCCAGCCTCGGCACCTCGTTCCCCGTCGACGTGCGCCAGCTCTCCGAGCGCTTCGACCTCTCGCGCCCGATCCGCCTCGACGACACGGCGCTCCTCACGCTCGACCCGCGCGCCGGCATGCTCCCGCCGGGCCTCGGCACGCGCTCGCTCCTCGTCGTCCCGGTCGTGCTCGACGGCCACGTGCTCGGCCTCGTCGGCCTGCACGCGACGCGCGGCGTGCGCCGCTGGAGGACGAGGAGGTCTCGTTCCTCCAGTCCATCGCGCGCCAGATCGCGGTCGGCTACCAGTACGCGCGCCTCTACACGGACAAGCGGCGCGAGGCCAACCGCACGCGCGCGCTCTTGGAGATCGCCAACCTCATCAACGCGCGCTCGGACTTCGGCGAGCTGACCTCGCACGTTTTGGAGCGGGCGAACGAGCTGGTCGGGGCCGACTACTGCGCGCTCGGCGTCGTCGAGCCTTCGGGCAAGTCCATCAGCCTCGCCGCCTTCAAGGCCGCGCCGCACGCCACGACCTCGCGCGTGCGCGAGCTGATCGAGTCGCACGGCAAGTCCATAGACATCTCGGCCTTCCCCGCCGTCACCGAACTCCTCGCCGACCCGAAGACGCTGCGCGTCATAGACTCGAGCCTCCCCGACCCCGTCCGCTTCGCCTTCAACGCCACGCTCGGCGGGCGCGCCGCCCTCGTCGCCCCCGTCCGCATCGGCGAGCAGACCTTCGGGCTGCTCGGCTTCGTCTGGAGCGAGCCGCGCGAGGACTTCGACCGCCACGAGATCGCCTTGGTCGAGGGCATCGCGCTCCAACTCGGCACGGCCCTCGAGCGCGACCAGCTCACGGCCGAGGTGATGCGCCTGCGCAGCGTCCTGCACGAGCGGCGCGCCGAGGATCGCATCATCGGGCAGGCCCCGGCCATCCGCCGCGCCATCGACCTCGCGCACAACGTCGCCGACACGCAGACCTCCGTCCTCGTGCAGGGCGAGTCGGGCACGGGCAAGGAACTCTTAGCCAACCTCATCCATTACAACTCGCGGCGCAAGGCCGGCCCCTACATCAAGCTCAACTGCGGCGCGATCCCCGAGACGCTTCTGGAGTCGGAGCTGTTCGGCCACGAGCGCGGCGCCTTCACGGACGCGCGACAGCGCCGCGTCGGGCGCTTCGAGGAGGCCGACGGCGGCACGCTCTTCCTCGACGAGATCGGCGAGATGAGTCTGTCGGCGCAGGTTCGGCTCCTGCGCGTCCTTCAGGACGGCGAGTTCACGCGCGTCGGCGGCAGCGAAGTCCTCAAAACGGACGTGCGCGTCATCGCCGCCTCGAACGTCGACCTCGCGCGGGCGGTCGAGCGGGCCACGTTCCGCCGCGACCTTTATTACCGGCTCTCGGTCTTCCCCATCACGCTGCCCCCTTTGCGCGAGCGCGCCGAGGACATCCACCCGCTCGTCATACACTTCCTCGAACACTACAAGCAGAAGACGGGCCGCTTCATCCCCGGCATCTCACGGCAGGCGCTCGACGCGCTCATCGGCTACGACTGGCCGGGCAACGTGAGGGAGCTGGAGAACGCCGTCGAGCGCGCGGTCATCATCGCCTCGGGCCGGCAGATCGAACTCGACGACCTGCCCGAGCAGATCAGCCGCGTCGTCCACGAGGAGCGCGCGCGGGCGCGCAGCGAGCGCGCGCAGGCCGCCGCCGAGGGGCGCCGCGTGACGCTCGAAATCGAGGTGCCCGCCACGGTCGAGGAGATCGAGCGCCGCGCCATCGAGGCCACGCTCGACTACACGGCCGGCGACAAGACGCGCGCCGCCCGCGCCCTCGGCATCGGCCGCAAGACCCTCTACCGCAAGCTCCGCCGCTACGACGGCGAGGGCGGGGCCGAGTGAGGCCCCTCCGCCCGTCAGTTTCTTGCGCCGCTTCGCGCCCATTTGTTATATTGCGAGCCGGCGATAAGTGACTGACAACGGTTAAAATTCGGGCCCCGGCCCGGGGCTTTCCGCAAGCGAGGAGGGGCTTTCCATGAGACAGAGACCGGAGCGCCCGCGGCGGCGCGGCGACGACATGGGGACGCAGGTCGCCTGCTTCGCCCTCGGGGCGACGGTCGGCGCGCTCGCCGCGCTGCTGTTCGCGCCGAAGTCGGGGCGCGAGCTGCGCGAGGACATCGCCGACGCGACGCGCAAGGGCGTGGACCGCGCGCGCGAGACGGGCACGCAGTTGAGCGCGCGCGCCGGCGAGGTGTACGACTCGGCCGCGGCCCGCGCCGGCGAGCTGGCGCAGACGGCCCGCGAGGCCGCCTCGCGCCGCGGCGAACACATCTCGGCCGCGCTCGAAGCCGGCCGCGAGGCTTACCGCGAAGAGAAGCGCCGCACCGAGTCCTCCGTCCTCCTCGACCCCGCCCGCGAGGGGTGAGAAACTGCGAGTAGACAGTAGCCGGTAGTCAGTAGCCGGTAGGCGCTCCGCGCTATTGATGCTGACGCTGACACGCCGATGATTCGAGAGCGACTGTCTTCCTACTGACTACTGACTACTGACTACTGTCTACTTCCTTATGCCCTTTCCCGCGCTACAGATGAGCACGAGCGACCCGGCCTTCTGGACGATGGTGATGACGGTCATCATGGCCGCGTCGTTCGTCGTGATCGCGGCGGCGATGGTCACGATGGCGGTCGTCGTCCGGCGGGTGGTGCGCATCGTCGGCGAGGTCGAGCGCAGGGTCGAGCCCCTGATGGAGCGCGTCGCGGGGCTGGCCGATCAGGCGCGGCTGATCGCCGCGGAGGGCAAGGTCGTGGCCGAGCAGGTCGGCGTCATGTCGGGCCACCTCTCGACGGCCACGATGCACTTCTCCGAGTCGATGGCGCTCGTCAAGCAGGAGGTGCGCGAACTGAAGGAGCTGGTCGGCGTGTCGGCCGAGACGGCCCGCGACAAGGTCGAGATGATCAGCCGCTCGATAGACGAGACGCACCAGCAGTTGATGGTCACCACGAACTTCATCACCGGCAAGGTCATCAACCCCGCGCGCGAGCTGGCGGCCATCATGGCCGGCGTCAGGCGCGGCCTCGAAGTCCTCGTCGCCCCCGCCCCCAAGCAGATCGACCAGAGCTACGCGGAGGACGAGATGTTCATCGGCTGAACGCCTCCCCCCCTCGACGCGAGCGCCGCCGCGCCCGAACTCACGCCCCCGCAAAGAGCGTAGTTCGGGCGCTTCATTTTAAGTAGACAGTAGGCCGTAGTCAGTAGCGCCCCGCGCCGCCGACGCCCGGACGATTCGCCGCCGAAGCTCTTCCCTACTGTCTACTGACTACTGTCTACTGTCTACTAAATGTTACTATCCTTGTTCCAAGAAGAACGCGACCCTTTATGTCAACCGAGACGCCGCTTGAGCTGAAGAAGACGGTCAACCTGCCGCGGACGGACTTCGCGCAGAAGGCCGATTTGGGGCGGTCGGAGCCGGCGCGACTTGAGCGCTGGGCCGAGATGGGGCTGTACGAATTGATCCGCCGCGAGCGGCAGGGCCGCGAGAGGTTCGTACTGCTCGACGGCCCGGCCGAGGCCGACGCCGAAGTCCGCCCCGGCGCGGCGCTGAACAAAATCCTCAAGGACATCGTCGTCAGGTCGCGCACGATGCTCGGCTACGACGCGCCCTACGTCCCCGCCTACGACTGCCACAGCCCGTCCGTCGAGCAGAACGCCGAGCGCGCGCTGGCCGCGAAGAAGGAGAGCCGCGCCGACCTGACGGCCGCCGCCTTCCGCCGCGCCTGCCGCGAGCGCGCGGCCGAAGCGCTCGCGGGGCGGACGCGCGACTTCCAGCGCCTCGGCGTCCTCGGCCGCTGGGCAGAGCCCCGCCTCACGATGTCGAGCCGCGCGGAGGCCGAGGCGGCGCGCCTCTTCGGCCGCCTCGTCGGGCGCGGCTACGTCTACAGGGGCGCGCGCCCCGTCCACTGGTGCGTCAACGAACGGACGGCGCTCTCCGAGGCCGAGGTCGAGTACCACGAGCGCACGAGCCCCTCGGTCTACGTCAAGTTTCCGCTCTCGGAAGAGAACCTCGCTGGCAAGGCTTTCAAGCGCGAGCTGCTCGGCAGCGAGGACGACCCGCGCGGGGTCTATTTCCTAATCTGGACGACCACGCCGTGGACGCTCCCCGCCAACCTCGGCATCGCCGTCAACCCCGATGCCGAGTACGCGGCCTTCGAGGCGAACGGCGAGGTCTACGTCGTCGCCGGCGAGCTGCTCGGAGATTTGACCTTAAAACTCGGACTCGGCCGCAAGCCCGGCGGGGCCGTAGGCGAAGACGGCGCGGAGTTGTCGTCTTCGTTCTCGGCCGTGGACATCCTCGCGAGCTTCCCCGGCTCGCGGCTCGACCGGCTCGAAGCGCGCCACGCGTGGCTCGACCGCCCGTCGCTCCTGATGGTCGGCGGGCACGTCACGCTCGGCGCCGAGCCGGGCGCCGCGCCGGGGCCGGGCTCGCGCGACAGACGGGGCACGGGGCTGGTTCACACCGCGCCGGGCCACGGCTTTGAAGACTTCCGCGTCGGCAAGGCTTACGACCTAGACGCCTACAGCCCCGTGGACGGCGACGGCCGCTTCACCGCGGAGGTCGAAGGCTTCGCGGGCCGAGGCGTCTTCGAGGCCGATTCCGGGATCGTCGAGTTGATGCGCGGGCGCGGCGCGCTGCTCTTCGCCGAGGAGGTCGCGCACCGCTACCCGCACTGCCGTCGCTGCCGGCACCCGGTCATCTCCCGCGCCACGCCGCAGTGGTTCGTCTCGCTCGACACGCCCCCGGAGGACGCGCGCGAGTTCGAGCGCGACGAGGACGGCCGCGACGTTTCGAACTTCACCGAAGACGTTTCGGCCGAAGGCCCCGGCCCGCTGCGCGCCGCCGCGCTGCGCGAGGCGGGGCGCGTCGAGTGGGTTCCGGCGTGGGGCGCCGAGCGGATGCGCGACGCGCTGCGCGACCAACCCGACTGGTGCGTCTCGCGCCAGAGAATCTGGGGCGTGCCCATCCCCGTCTTCTACTGCCGGGGCTGCGGGGCCGAGGTCGCAGACCCTTCGGTCGTCAACCACGTCGCGGACATCTTCGAGCGCGAGTCGTCCGACGCGTGGCACGAGCGCGAGGCGCGCGAGCTTCTGCCCGAAGGCTACGCGTGCCCGGCCTGCGGCGGCGCGGAGTTCGCGAAGGAGACCGACACCCTTGACCCGTGGTTCGTCGGCGGCGCGTCGGCCGCCGCCATGCTGGAGGGTCAGGAGCCGCCGCCGCGGCCGGCCGACTTGTGCGTCGAAGGCGGCGACCAGTACCGCGGCTGGTTCAATTCGTCTTTGCTCGTCGGCCTCGCCGCGCACGGCCGCGCGCCCTACCGCAAGGCCGTCGCGCACGGCTCGGTGGTGGACGGGCAGGGCAGGGCTTTGGGCGACGCGGCCGACGGCGACGTGACGCTCGAACAGATCGTCAGGGAGTCGGGCGCCGAGATCGTGCGGCTCTGGGCGGCCTCCTCCGACTACCGCGAGGACGTGCGCTGCTCGGCGGAAATCCTCCGGCGCGTCGCCGACGCCTACCGCAAGCTGCGTAACACGGCGCGCTTCGCGCTCGGCAACCTCGACGGCTTCTACCCCTCGACCGACGCCGTCCCGCTGCCCGAGTTGCCGGAACTCGACCGCTGGGCGCTCTCGGAACTCGACCTCGTCATCGAGCGCGCGCTCGAAGCCTACCGCGCCTGCGAGTTCCACGCCGCCTGCCACGCTCTCCAACACTTCTGCGCCGTGACGCTGTCGGCGCGCTACTTCGACATCGTCAAGGATCGGCTCTACACCTCCGCGCCGCGCTCGCACGCGCGCCGCTCGGCGCAGACCGTTCTGAACTACACGGCCGACGCGCTCGCGCGGCTGCTCGCGCCGCTGCTCGCCTTCACGGCCGACGAAATCTGGGAGAACCTGCCCGAGTTCAGGGGGGGTAGGTTGCCGCCCTCGGTTCACGTCGCCGAGTTCCCAGTCGCGCGGCCGGGCCGCGACGCCGCCATGCGTGCGCGCTGGGAGCGCCTGTTCGAGGTGCGCGACGCCGTCCTGCTCGCGCTCGAAGAGGCGCGCGCCGCGAAGCTCATCGGGGGCGGGCCGGAGGCGCACGTGCGACTCGAAGCCGACCGCAAGACGCACGACCTGCTCGAACAGTACCGCGCAGACCTCCGCTACCTCTTCATCGTCTCGCAGGTGTCGCTCACCCTCCTGCCCGAAGACGCGGGCGCGAACGCCCTGCGCGTGACGGTCGAGCGCGCGGCCGGCGAGCGGTGCGAGCGCTGCCGGAACTACTCGGAGCGCGTCGGCGAGTTCACGCGCTACCCGACCGTGTGCGAGCGCTGCGTCGTGGCGCTGGCCGAGATCGAGGCCGAGGGGGGGCCGGCGGCGTGAGCGGACGTAAGGTGTCTGTGGGTTGGCGAGCGGCATACCTGTTGGGGGCCGCGCTGCTCTTCGCCGTCGATCAGATGACGAAGGCGTGGGCGGTGCGACGCCTGCGGCTCGGCGACACGGTGCGCGCCGTCGAAGGCTTCCTGCACTTCGGCTACGCCGAGAACACCGGCATCGCCTTCGGGCAGTTGCAGGAGGGCGGCGAGTTCGGCCGCTGGATGCTGGCGGCGCTGGCGGCGCTGGCGGCCGTCGGCGTCCTCGTCTACTTCTTCCGCGTCAAGGGCGCGGAAGACCGCGTGCTCGGCGCGTGCGCGCTGCTGCTCGCGGGGATCGCCGGCAACCTGACCGACCGCGTCCGCCTCGGCCACGTCGTCGACTTCATCGAAGTCCACCTCGGCTCCTACCAGTGGCCGACCTTCAACGTGGCCGACGCCGCCATCTGCGTCGGCGCCGGGCTGCTGGCGTTAGATTTAATTCTCGAAGGCAAGAGAGAGGGCGCGAGAAAAGAGGCGGTAGGCGAAAAGACGTGAATCGTGGGAAGGAGTCGTCGGTGGTCGGTAAAGACAAAGACTGACGACTGACGACTTGTCTTCACGGTTGACGGTTGAAGGTTGACGATTGACGGCCTTTTAAGATGTACCCTGAACTGTTCCGCATCGGTAGTTTCCCCGTCCACACTTACGGCGTGCTGCTCGCGCTCGCCTTCGTCGCGGCGCTGCTGGTGGCCTCGCGGCTGGCGGCGCGCGACGGGCTGCCGCGCGAGCGCGTCTTCGACCTCGGGCTGTGGATGCTACTGGGCGGCCTGCTCGGCTCGAAGCTGTTGCTGATGCTGGCCGAGCCGTCCTACGGGGCGAGCATCTGGAACCTGCTCTCGATAGACTTCCTGCGCTCGGGCGGCGTGTGGTACGGCGGCTTCCTCGGCGGCCTCGCCGCGGGCCTCTTCCTCGTGCGGCGCTACCGCCTGCCTTTCTGGAAGACGACGGACGCCTTCGCGCCGGGCGTGGCCGTGGGCCAGTCGGTCGGCCGCCTCGGCTGCTTCGCGGCCGGCTGCTGCTGGGGCGAGTCGTGCGAGCTGCCGTGGGCCGTCGCCTTCCCCGAGGAGGCCGCGCGCGCCACGGGCGTGCCGGCGGGCGTGCCGCTCCACCCGACGCAACTCTACGAGTCGGCGGCCGCGCTCCTCATCTTCCTCTTCCTGCTCTGGCTGCACCGCCGCAAGCGCTTCGACGGGCAGGTCATCACCGCCTACGCCGTGCTCTACGGCGTGACGCGCTTCGCCATCGAGTTCTTCCGCGACGACCCGCGCGGCGACATCGCCGGCCTCACCACCCTGACCGGCCTCTCGACCTCGCAACTGCTCAGCCTCGCCGTCGCCGTCGGCGGCCTCGCCTTCCTCCTCATCCGCCTGCGCCGCGCCCCCGACGCGAGGGAGGCCCGGGGCGACGACGCGCGGGCCTCGGACACGGCGGGCGCGTGAGCGAAGAACTTTTCAGCGAGCCGGAGATCGAGACGTTCACCTTCGAGGTCTCCGAAGGCGACGCGGGCGCGCGCCTCGACGCGTTCGTCGCGGCGCGCCTGCCCGGCGTGAGCCGGACGGCGGTCAAGCGCGCCGTCGAGGACGGCGACGTGCTCGTCGGCGGCCGGCAGTCGAAGCCTTCCTACAAGCTGCGCGCGGGCGAAGTGGTCGAGGCCGAAATCCCCCCGCCCGTCCCGCCCGAACTCGCGCCCGAAGACATCCCGCTCGAAGTGGTCTACGAGGACGCCGAGGTCGTCGTCGTCAACAAGCCGGCCGGCATGGTCGTCCACCCGGCCGCCGGCGTCCGCTCGGGCACGCTCGCCAACGCGCTCGCGCACAGAATGGGCGTCGGGTATCAGGAGCCGGGCGGCGGGGAAGGGGACTCGCCTTCACCCCGGCAACAGACACCCGACAACCGGCACCTGCGTCCCGGCATCGTCCACCGCCTCGACCGCGACACCTCGGGGCTGGTCGTGGCGGCGAAGACGGCCGCCGCGCACGAGAATTTGTCGGAGCAGTTCCGCGCGCGGACGGTCTTCAAGTCTTACGTCGCGCTGGCGCACGGCGTGGTGAAGGAGGACAAGGGGCGCGTCGAGCAGCCCATCGCGCGCGACCCGCGCCACCGCACGCGGATGGCCGTCGTCCGCGGCGGCCGCCCCGCCCTCACGCTGTGGCGCGCGCGCCGCCGCTTCCGCCGCGCGACGCTGCTCGACGTGGAGATCAAGACCGGGCGCACGCACCAGATTCGCGTCCACCTCGCGTGGCTCAAACACCCGGTCGTCGGCGACGAGACCTACGGCGAGGGGCGCGACCGCAACGTGCAAGACCCCGCCCTGCGCGCCGCCATCGCCAAGCTCGGCCGCCAGTTCCTGCACGCCGCGCGCCTCGGCTTCCACCACCCGCGCACCGGCGAGTGGGTGAGCTTCAACGCGCCCCTGCCCGAAGAGCTGGCCGCGCTGCTTTCGTTTTTAGAAGAGACGGGCTGAACGGGGCCGCTACGGGTTTTGTTCCTGCTGCTCGATGCGGCGGATGAGGCCGGAGAGGCGCGGGTCGCGGCGCAGCGCGTCGAAGCGCGGGTCGGACTTGAGGAGGATCATGCCGGGGTGGCGGTCGGCGTAGGACTTCTCCAGCCACTCGAAGGCGCGGTCGCTCTCGCCGAGCCCCGCGTAGACGGCGGCCACGAAGTAGGGCGAGACGTAGGCGCGGGCCGCGCGCTCGCGCAGCTGTTCGAGAATCTTCTGCGCCTCGGCGCGGCGGCCCGCCGCGGCGTAGGCGTGGCCGAGCGCCGAGAGCGTCTCCGGGTCTTCGCCCATCAGGTCGCGCGCCTTCTGGAACTCGGCGACGGCCTCGGCCTCGCGGCCCGGCTGCTGGAGGTACGCGTAGCCGAGGTAGAGGCGCGCGACGCCGAAGTGTTCGTCCACTTCGAGCGTCTTGCGCAACTGCTCGACGGCGCGTTCGTACTGGCGCGCGTAGTAGAGGTAGAGGCCGGCGTTGGCGCTGATGATCGAGGAGAGCGGGTCGAGTTCCTGCGCGCGCTTAATCTCGGAGAGCGCCTCGCCGTGGCGCCCGACCTGCACGAGGTAGGAGGCGTACCACTGGTGCGCGGTCGCGTAGTTCGGGTTGAGTTCGAGCGCGCGCTCGAAGTCGCGCCCCGCCTCCTCCCACTTCCAGTCGTAGGCCATGCGGACGAAGGCGAGCGAGGTGTGCGCCTCGGCGAGGTTGGCGTCCAAGGCGAGCGCCCGCTCGGCCGCGGCGCGCGCCTTCGGCATCGCCTCGCGCGGCGGGACGATGCTGTAGTCGCTCATCAGGGAGTAGGTGTCGGCGAGGCCCGCGTAGGCGAGCGCGTAAGACGGGTCGCGCTCGATGGCGGCGTTGAAGTAGGAGACGGCCCTGCGGAAGCCGTCTTCGGTGCGCTTGTTCCAGAAGTAGCGGCCGCGCAGGTAGTCCTGATAGGCCGCGCTGTCGCTGGTGTGGCGCTTCGGGTCGGCCGGCGCCGCCCCGCCGCGCAGGCGCGAGCGCAGGCGCGCCGCGATCTCGCGCGCGATCTCGTCCTGCACGGCCAGCACGTCGGAGAGCTTGCGGTTGTACTTCTCGCCCCAGAGCTGCGTGCTGTCGCGCCCGTCGATCAGCTCGACGCTGACCACCAAGTCTTCGCCGCGCTGCGCGACCGCGCCCGTGAGCACCGCGCCGACGCCCAGCTCGCGCGCCACGCGCGCCGGCTCCACGTCGCGCCCCTTGTAGCGGAAGACCGAGTTGCGCGACATCACCTTGAGGCCGGGCGCGGGCGACAGGCTGCGGATGAGGCTCTCGGTGATGCCGTCGGAGAGGTACTCGGTCTCGGGGTCGCCGCCCGCGTTGGCGAAGGGCAGGACGGCGATGGCGTCGATGTTGGCGCGCGCCGTCATCCGCCGGAAGAGCGTGTACGCGCCGAGGCCGAGGACGAAGAGCAGGACGGCGGCGACCGACGCGGCCACGACCCGGCTCTTCAGCGCGGGCGCGGCGGTGTCGAGCCGGCGCGGCGCGCGCGTCCGCCGGGCGCGGGCGCCGGGGCCGGTGCGCGCGGCCGCGTGCGCCGCGGTGCGGGCGCGCCCCTCGGAGGTGTGGATGCCTTCGGCCTCGCGGGCGGGCGGGGCGGCGGCGCGCGGGCGGGCCGGCGAGGCTTCGAGCGACGCGCGCAGCCCGCGCAGGTCTTCGAGCATCTCGTCGGCGCTCTGGTAACGCGCGCGCGCGTCCTTTTCGAGGGCGCGTTCGAGGACGGCCCGCAGCCCCGGCGGCGCGTCTTCGAGGTGCTCGGGGAGCGGCGCGGGTTCGCGTTCGAGGAGCGCGACGACGACGTGGCTCGGCGTCGCGCCGACGAAGGGCGGGCGGCCCGCGAGCAGTTCGTAGAGGACGACGCCCAGACTCCAGATGTCGGTGCGCGCGTCCACGGGCTGGCCCTGCGCCTGCTCGGGCGACATGTACCACGTCGTGCCCATCACCGCGCCGGGCTGCGTGTGGGCGGCGAGGGTCTCGGCCTCGCGGTCGCGCGCCGACATCTCGCGGCCGCGCTCGACGAGTTTGGCCAGCCCGAAGTCGAGCACCTTGACGTAGCCGTCGGGCCGCAGCATGACGTTCTCCGGCTTCACGTCGCGGTGGATGACGCCGGCGGCGTGGGCGGCCGAGAGCGCCTCGGCGATCTGCGCGGCGATCTCGACGGCCTCGGCCGGCTCGACGGGGCCGCGCTTGACGGTCTGTCGCAGCGTCTCGCCCTCGACGAACTCGGTGGCGATGTAGTGGCGGTCGCCGGCCCGCCCGATCTCGTAGATGGTCAGGATGTTCGGGTGGTTTAAGGCCGAGGCGGCGCGCGCCTCCTGCTCGAAGCGGCGGACGCGGTCGGCGTCGCGCGTGTGCTCGGCGAGCAGGAGCTTGAGGGCGAGCGGGCGGCCGAGGCGCGTGTCCTCGGCAAGGAAGACCTCACCCATACCGCCGCGGTCGAGTCTGCGGATGATGCGGTAGTGAGAGATGACGGAGTCGGAGACCAAAGGAGCTTTCGCGCCTCGGAGCGGAGTCCGGGTGAATGTGTCCCGCGGCGTCCGCGGGGGGGGCGGTCTTGAGAAGGAGCGTGCCGGGGCGTCCCCGCGGGTGGGGAGCACGCTGCCGTGCGAGCGGGCGCATTATAGCAGCTTCGAGTTTCGAGTTTCGAGTTTAAGAACAGCGCCGCGGGCGGCGGCGCGCGGGCCCGCGCCGGCGTCACCCGAACCCGCGCGCCCGCGCCCGCGCCGCCCTCCCCGTCCCGCCCTGAACTGGCAACTCGAAACTCGCAACCCGAAACTGTATACTGTGGCGGCCGGGAAGCAACGACGGCCCGCGCCGGGCGCATCGAAAGACGGGCACGGAAGCGGCTACAGACAGGTCTCGAAGACACGCGCTCCCCGCCACTCTCAAGTCTATGAAAACCGCCAGATTCTGGATTTTGTTCACGGCCCTCGCCGCCCTCGGCGCGTCCGCGCAGGCGCCCCGCACGGCCGAGGCGCAGCAGCCGACCGCCCAGCCCCGCCAGACGCCCGCGCCCGCGCGCCCGCAGGACGAGGCCGAAGACCAGACCACCGTCACGCGCGTCGTCCGCGTGCCCGTCACCGTCATCGACAAGAAGACGAAGAAGCCGGTCGTCGGGCTGACGCGCAACGACTTCATGGTCTTCGAGGACAAGCGGCCGGTGCAGTTCGACTTCCTCGGCGAGCTCAAGGAGCTGGAGAAGCTGCCCATCTACGTCGGCGTGCTGATGGACACCTCCGGCTCGACCTCGGGCAAGCTGAAGTTCGAGCAGGAGGCCGCCATCAACTTCGTCTTCAGCGTGACGCGCACGCGCCGCGACCACGCCGCCTTCGTCACCTTCGACGACGAGGTCAACCTCCGTCAGGACTTCACGAAGAATCAGGACCTGCTCGTCAAGGCCATCCAGAGCGTCAGGAAGCCGGGCGCGCAGACCTCGCTCTACGACGCCGTGTGGCTCATCTGCGACGAGAAGATGCGCGGCGTCAACAGCCCGCGCCGCGCGCTCGTCGTCATCACCGACGGCGACGACACCTACAGCCGCGCCCGCCTCGACGACGCCATCCAGATCGCGCAGCAGACCGACACCATCATCTTCGCCGTCTCGACGAAGGGCGGGTTCTCGGGCAGCGCCGTGCCGGGCGTCGAGGCCGGGACGGTCAAGGACAGCGGCGACAAGAGCCTCCAGCGGCTCGCCGAGGAGACGGGCGGGCGCGCCTTCTACACCGGCGACATGCTCGCGCTCGAACGCGCCTTCAAGCAGATCGGCGAGGAGCTGCGCTCGCAGTACCTCCTCACCTACAAGCCGGAGGGGCCGTTCGACGGCTCGCTCCGCGAGATCGAGGTCAAGCTCGTCGACGCCGACGGCAAGCGGGTCAACGCCAAGCGCGGCTACCGGATCGACCGGGAGCCGCCGAAGCAGTAAACAGAGGTCGTCGGCCGCCGGTCAAGAAAAGACCGGCGGCCGGCGACTCTGGCCGATGATTCACGAAAGAAGATGTTGATGTCCGGTCGTAACAGTTTGACGCGCACGCTGGCCGTGGCCGCCGCCGCCCTCCTGACGCTGGCGGGCGGCGTCTGGCCTTCGCGCGCGCAGCAGCAGTCCGGCCCGCCCGCGCAGCAGCGGCCGGCGCCGGCCCGCCCCGACGAGGAGATTGACGAAGACGACGTGGTGCGCGTCGAGACCGACCTGACGAACCTTCTGTTCACGGCCGTTGACCGCAACAAGCGTTTCGTCACGACGCTCCGGAAGGAGGACGTGCGCGTCCTCGAAGACGGCGTGGCGCAGGAGATCACGGCCTTCCAGCGCGAGACCGACCGCCCGCTCTCGCTCGCCATCCTCATCGACACGAGCAGCTCGCAGGAGCGGACGCTGCCCGAGGAGAAGTCGGCCGCGCAGCGCTTCGTCGACGCGGTCATCCGCCCGAGCAAGGACGAGGTGGCGGTGCTCTCGTTCACCGGCGAGACGACGCTCGAACAGGGCCTGACGGGCACGGTGGCGCGCGTCAGGCAGGCCATCGACCGCGTCGAGTTCATCCCGCCCTCGGGCTACATCGGCGGCGGGATGGTCGTCGGCGGCGGGCGCGGCACGCCGCCCATCTCCGGCGACAACCAGATGCGCGCCGGCTCGACCGCCATCTGGGACGCCGTCTGGGTCACGACGCGCGAAGTCCTGCAAGAGACTTCGGACAAGACGCGCCGCGCCGTCATCCTGCTCTCGGACGGCGTCGACACCAGCAGCCGCCTCAAGATGCAGGAGGCGGTGGACTCCGCGCTCAAGACCGACGCCACCATCTACTGCATCGGCATCGGCGACAGCTTCAGCTTCGACGGCGTGGACGAGGGCAGCCTGCGCAAACTCTCCGAGCGCACGGGCGGCCGCGCCTTCTTCCCGCGCGACGAGGAAGACCTCCGCGTCGCCTTCGCGCAGATTCAGGACGAGCTGCGCTCGCAGTACCTGCTCGCCTACTCCTCGACCAACAAGGCGAAGGACGGCAGCTTCCGCAAGGTGCAGATCGAAGTCGTCAACCCCGAGCTGGCCCGGCAGAACATGCGCCTCACCTACCGGCAGGGCTATTTCGCCCAGAGCGCCACGGCCGCGCCGCCCCGGAGGCGCTAGGCGGCGGGGAGGGCACGCCGACGAAAGGCGGAAGGGGGAGGGCGAGAGCCGCGCCGGCTCTCGCCCTCCCCCTTCCGCCTTTCGCGCCCGGCGCTAGGCCGTGGCGCCGCCGTGCCCTATTATCTCTTCCGCCCCGTCGTTCGGTCTGACCTCAACTAAGGAGCGGTAGCGACAATGAAAATCCCCGTGTTCGTCTCCTGCCCGACGACTTTGAGTGAAGAGCAGGAGAAGTGCCGGCAGTTGATCGAAGTCGAGTTGGACCTCCAGCAGTTCGAAGCGCGCGCGCTGGGTAGGAGCGACTACCCGTCGGAGTACCCCCTCCGCGAGGTCTACAGCATCGCGACGCGGTGCGCCGGCGGCATCATCCTCGGCTTCAGCCAGTTCGAAACCGAGACCGGCGAATGGAAGAGAGGCTCGGCGTCGGCCAGAGCCCAGAGCGGCCGTATCGCCTTCCCGACCCCGTGGAACCACCTTGAGGCCGGCATCCTTTTCGGGTTGAGGATACCGCTCCTGATCTTCCGCGAGCCCGACATCAGCGGGGGCATCTTCGACGTGGGCACGTCCGATTTGTTCGTCCACACCATGCCCAAGCCCTCCGCGGGCGGGAGCGAAAGCGAAGACGACAGCCTGCGGCAGGTGTTCCTCAAGTGGGGGGCCAGAGTCAGGCACGAGTACTACTGCGATACGCGTTAAGGGCCGCCCGCCCGCAGACCCGCCCGGCCTGACGCCCTCGGCCGCGCGCCTCTCGCCGTCGCCTCCCCCTCCCGCGCCGGAGGCCCGCGCCCGGCGCGGGTCGCGCGGGGGCGGCCGACCCCGCAAATCGTTGTTAGTGACACCGGCGTTTTCGCTTTGCTATACTTTGAAAGGCTTCGCGGCCGAGCTTCCCACCCGGCCGGCCGCGGTCGCCAGTAGCCAAAGGGCGTCCCCATTCTGCCGAGGACTGCCGGCCCCCACCTCCCAGAAACTCTTACCCGGGCGTCGCCCGTGACCGACCGAGACACGCCGCCTTCGGGCCGGGCGCGACCCCGCGTCGCCGCCGGCTGGAGAGTGCCATGCCCCTGTCAGAAATCTTCCCGGTGGACTACGCCGACCCCGACCTCGGCCTGAGCGCCTCGGTCCGCCAACTCGAAGCCCTGACCGCGCTGGCCGCCGCGCCGCAGACGGGGCGCGAGCTGGAGCAGCTCCTCGCCGGCCTCGCCGACACCATCACGGAGCTGACCGACTACCGCTCCTGCCTCATCATCCTCCTCTCCGACGAGTCGCCCTACCGCCGCCGCATCCTCTCGCGCTCCTCGAACATCCCGGCCGAGTACCTCGAACGCGCGGACGGGCTCGCCTACCCGCGCGCCGATGTCGAGCGGCTCATCGGGTGCGGCGTCCGCATCGGGGTCGGGGCGCTGGGCTTCGCCTCCTACTTCCCGCCGAGCCACTACCACCTGCTCGACGAGTTCGGGGTCGTGCGCTTCAAGGCCGACGTGCCGCGCCCGCTGCCCGACTACGGCGAGGCCCCGTGGCACGAGGGCGACGAGCTGTTCGTCCCGCTCGTCACGCACGAGGGCGAGCTGGTCGGCCTCATCGCGCTCGACGACCCGCGCTCGGGGCGCGCGCCCGACCGCCGGAGCGTGCTGCCGGCCGTCGCCTTCGCGCGCCAGACGGCGCAGCTCATCGCCCGCCGCCGCGACGCCGAGCGGCTCGCCGCGCAGGCCGAGCGCGAGGCGCTCGTCAACCGCATCACGCGCGCCGTCCGCCAGTCGCTCGACGCCGAGGAAGTCTTCCTCACGGCCGTCAACGAGCTGGGCCACCACCTCAACGTCGACCGCTGCGTCCTCTTCATGCTCGACAAGGGGGCGGGCGTGGCGCGCAACGCCGCCGAGTACACGGCCGAGGGCGTGCGCCCGGCCGGGCGCGAGTACCGCCTGCCGCTCGTCGCCGGGCTGACCGACAAGATTCGCGAGCACGGCGTCCTCGCCTTCGAGGACGTGGAGCACGACCCCGCCATCCGCCACATCTACGAGCACATCCTGAAGCGGCTCGGCACGCGCTCGATCATGTACGTCGGCATCCGCGTCGGCGACGAGGTGACGGCCGGCTTCGCGCTCTCGTCCGTGCGCGAGACGCGGCGCTGGCGCGACTCCGACATGGCCCTCGCGCGCGCCGTCGCCGACCAGACCGGCATCGCCATCCGGCAGGCCGAACTCTACCAGCGGGCCGAGGCGACCTCGGCCCGCGAGGCTCTGGTCAACCGCCTCGGCCACGCCATCCGCGCCTCGCTGAGCCTCTCCGAGGTGCTGCGGGCCGCCACCCACGAGCTGGGTCAGGCGCTCGGGGCCTCGCGCGTCTACATCAGGCCCTACGACGCGGAGCGGCCCAGCATGTCGCCCGTCGCCTTCGAGTACCTCGAAGAGGGCTGCCCCAGCCTGCGCTCGCTCAACATCTCCTACGGCGAGCCGGTCGGCCGCCACCTCGTCGAGGCGCAGCGCACGATCGTCATCGACGACGCCGACGCGCACGACACCGGGTCGGACGAGCTGAACGCGCACCTGCGCGAGCTGGCGCGCGCCAACGGCGCCCGCTCGAAGATCGTCTGCCCGCTCGTCGTGCAGGGGCAGTTCCGCGGCGCGCTCTGCATCCACCAGACCGGCCGCGTGCGCCACTGGACGCGCGACGAGGTGGCGCTCGTCGAGTCGGTCGCCGCGCAGCTCGCCACGGCCGTCGCGCAGGCCGAGCTGTTCGAGATGGTCGAGCGCGCCAAGCGGACGTGGGAGGTCACCTTCGACGCCATGTCCGACGGCATCTTCATCTTCGACAACGACCGGCGGCTGCTGAGGGTCAACCGCGCGGGCGCGGGGCTGGAGGCGACCGAGCCGCAGGAGCTTCTCGGCCGGCGCTGCTGCGACATCCTGCGCGCGGCCGGCGGCAGCGGCTGCGTCGTCGAGCGGGCCACGGCCGAGGGGCGCGCCGTCACGCTCGAATTCACGCCCGAGGGCCTGAGCCGCCCGCTGCTCGTCACGGCCGAGCCGATCTTCGAGGGGGCCGCGCAGACGGGCACGGTCTGCACGGTGCGCGACCTGACGGAGCTGCGCCGCGCCGAGATGCTGGCGCGCGAGCGGCAGGTGCTCTTGGAGCACGTGCTCGAGAGCGCCCGCGAAAACATCTCGGCCGTGGACACCGAAGGCCGCATGATGTGGATCAACACGGCCGGGGCCGAGATGAACGGCTACCGCAAGGAGGAGTTGATCGGCCGCCACTTCCTCGAACTCGTCGACGAGGGCGACCGCGAGGCGGTGTTCGAAAACTTTCGCCGCGCCCTCGCCGGCGAGCCGCAGACCATCGAGCTGCGCCTCGCGACGCGCGGCGGCGGGGTGCGCTACGTGACGACCGACAGCTCGCCGCTCGTCATCGACGGGCGCACGACCGGCGTCCTCGCCATCACGCGCGACGTGACCGAGCAGCGGCAGGAGCGCGAGCGCGCCGCGCAGGCCGACAAGCTGCGGGCGCTGGGCCAGCTCGCCTCGGGCGTCGCCCACGACTTCAACAACGCGCTGGCGGCCATCCTCGGCCGCGCCCAGCTGCTGCGGCGCGCCGCCCGCGACCCCGAGGTCGCGCGCAGCCTCGACATCATCCAGACCGCGGCCGAGGACGCGGCCGCCACCGTCCGCCGCATCCGCAGCTTCGCGCATCAGGGGGCCGGCGAGGAGTCGGCGCTCTTGGACGTGGGCGTGCTGCTGCGCGACGCCGTCGAGATCACGCGCACGCGCTGGGAGAACGACGCGCGCGCGCGCGGCCTGAGCTACGACGTGAGCCTCGACGCGGCGTGCGGCTGCCACGCGCGCGGCAACGCCTCGGAGCTGCGCGAGGTCTTCGTCAACCTCATCGTCAACGCCATCGACGCGATGCCGGGCGGCGGCCGCCTCTCGATCCGCTGCCGCCGCCGCGGCCGCGCGCTCCGACTGCTCTTCGCCGACACCGGCGCGGGGATGACCGAGGACGTGCGCGCGCGCATCTTCGAGCCGTTCTTCACCACGAAGGGCAACTACGGCACGGGCCTCGGCCTCTTCGTCAGCTACGGCATCGTCGAGCGCCACCGCGGCCACGTCGCCGTCGAGAGCGAGCGCGGGCGCGGGACGACCTTCACGGTCGAGCTGCCGGCGGCCGAGCCGGGGCCGGCCGGCGCCGCGGGCGTGGAGGGCGGGCAGGGCGGCGTGGCGGCCGCGCCGAGCGCCCTGTCCGTCCTCGTCGTGGACGACGAGGAGGCCGTGCGCACGACGCTCTCGGAGATGGTCACGGCGCTCGGCCACCGCGTGACGCAGGCCGACGGCGGGCCGGCGGCGCTCCGCGCGGTCGAAGGCGGCGAGTTCGACCTCGTCTTCAGCGACCTCTCGATGCCGGAGATGGACGGCTGGGAGGTGGCGCGCGAGATACGCAGGCGGCGGCCCGGCGCGCGCGTCGTCATCGTCACCGGTTACGGCAAGGAGGCGGCGCGCGCGGGCGGCGAGGCGGCGGCCGCCGCCGACGCCGTCATCGGCAAGCCCTTCGACTTCCGCCAGATCGAAGAGATGCTGGCGCGCTTCGGCGGGCGGGAGTAAGTTCCGAGTCCCGAGTTAAAAAAGCGCCGCGGCCGGCGTGAACTCACTCGTAGTTCACGCCGGCCGCGGCGCTAGCTGCCTTAAACCCGAAACTCGTTACGGGTTTTCGATCTCCGGCTCCGGCCAGATCACGTCCGGGTCGCCCCTGTAGTCGGGCGGGTTATCCTTCTCCGGCTCGGGCAGGCGCACGTCGTCGCCCTTGTAGTCCTCGGGGTTGATCGCCTCGGGCTTGGGCAGGTCGGCCCGCTCCCACTCGACGCCGCGCGGGTTGTCCACCTCCTCGTACTGCGTCGGAATCTCCTTCAGCTCCGTGACGACGCGCGAGGTGTAGCGGTACGTGTTGTCGGCCTTGTTGAGCTCCTCGGTGTTGCTGCCCACCACCGTCCGGCTCTGGAAGAGGTCGCCGGCCGAGGCGCGCTCGTCCGCGACGACGTACACGTCGAAGGTGGCTTGGTCGCCGCTCTTCATGTACTTCGTCGAGCAGAGGATGCGGCCGGTCTGGCCCTGCGCGGGCGTCCGGCACTCGAAGACGGGGCCGGAACTCTGCTTGAGGGCGTAGAAGGTCGCGTTGACCGGCAGGTCTTCGGCGAGCTGGACGAATTCGGCCACGTCGGGGCCGTCGTTGAAGATCGTCACCTTGTAGCGCAGGCGGTCGCCGGGCAGCACGAAGTCGTGCGCGGCCTTCCACGCGCTCAGGTCTACGAAGAAGAGGCGCGGGCTGCGGACGGTGAAGGTCGCGTCGGCGCGGGTGTTGGTCTCGATGTCGACGGTCTGCACCCGCCACTTGCCGGCCACGGCGAAGTCGCCGGAGCTGGGGATGCTGAAGGTGTCGAAGTCGGGGTCGCCCTTGACGGCGTCGGACTCGGCGACGCGGTGGCCGGGGGCCGACCAGTTGAAGCGGCGGTAGTAGTCGGCGACGCCGGGGTGGAGCGGGAAGTTGCTGGCCTTCACGCAGACCGTCTCGCCGAGCCAGAAGGTGGTCTTCGGCGTGGCGCAGTCGGCCGCGAAGGTCTGGACGGTTTCGGGGCCGGCGGCGGCGGCTCGGTTGACGAAGGGCGAGGCGGAGACGGCGGCGAAGACGGACACGGCGAAGAGGACGAAGAGGACGGTTGATTTCGTCCTCGTGGCGCTCGGGGTCAACGGCATCTTGTAAATCCTCCCAGTTTGACCGGTCAAAAACACCCCCTCCCTTAATACGAGGGCGGGCGGGGCAACACCTCAAAGAGGCCCACGAGGGCGGCGCATCCTATCTCGGGCGGGCGGGAAAGTCAATTAAGAATTAGGAATTAAGAATTAAAAGTGGCGTGGTCGCAGAGCTTCAAGGCCCCCGGCCACGCCATTCTTAATTTTTAATTCTTAATTCTTAATTGACTTTACTTTTCCCCGCGCTGCATCTCGACCTCGGTTCCGAGGGCGACGACGAGGTTGCGGACGCCGGGCTGGTCGATGGGTTCGATGAGGCGCAGCGACTCGTCGAGGACGCGGCGCTGGTACTCGGGCCAGTCCGGCTTGCCGACGACGCAGCCGAACTCGCCGGCGTAGTAGGCGGCGCGCGGCGGGCGCACGCGCTCGGCGAGGTCGCGGTCAACGGCGAGCATCATCGTCGGGACGCCGGCCGCCTCGACGGCGCGCGCCAGCAGCGCCATCGTCTGGTGGCAGAGGCGCGAGGCCGGGACGAGCAGGGCGGCCTGCGCCTCGTAGCGCATGACGCGCTCGACGAGTCGCGGGGCGGCCTCCTCGGCGAAGCGGCGCGCGTCCGTGATGAAGCCGCACAGGCTCCACCAGACGGGGTTGAGCTGGCCGATGATGCCGTTGCCCTCGAACTCCAGCAGCCGCGCGACGGGGGCCTGCGCGTTCATGTCCGCCTCGACGGCCCGCGGGTCGTAGCCGCGCGCGGCCCACTTCAGGTCGCGGGCCTCGACCTCGACGGGGATTTCGCGGAAGGAGGTGTCGCCGCCGGCCGCGCCCGTGTCGAACGGCTCGCTGCCGTCGATGTAGGCCCCGGCCGAAGAGATGAGCGCGAGGTTGAGCATCGGCAGCGCGCGCCGCGCCGGCCGGAAGGGCGCGTGCTTGTTCTCGACCCACGGGTAGCCGGCGCCCACGTCGTCGCCCCGCATCTCGTGGACGCGCTTCCACCGCTCGAAGTAAGTCCGCCACGCGTTCGGGTGCTCGATCATCACCCTCAGCTGTGCGTCGTTGGCCGCCACGTTCATCGTACAGACCTCGGGAAAAGGGAAGTAGACAGTAGACAGTATTCAGTAGTCAGTAGGAAGACAATCGCTAACTAACCGTTCGTGTTATCAGCGTCAGCCGCCGCGGCGCGGAGCGCTACTGACTACTGGCTACTGGCTACTGACTACTGACTACTCGGTTTCGCTCCGCGGCGCGCGATCAGAAGCAGCGCGACGACGCCGGCGAGCATGCCGGCGAGGAGCGCCGCCACCGAGTAGCCGTGCAGGTCGTTGAAGGCGACGCGCAGCGGGTCGGCGGGCGCGAGCGAATCAATCGGCGCGGCCATCTGCGCGCGCAAGGCTCGCATCCGCGCGGCGATGAGCCAGTGGCCGGCGGTCGACGAGGCGGCGACGACGGCGAGCGCGGCAGCCTCGGCCCGGAGCGCGAAGCGGCCCACGCGCGCGCGGCCGAAGGGCAGCGTCGCCAGAAGCAGCAAACCCGCGAGCGCGCCGCCGACGTTGACGACGGCGAGCGTGCGCGCGACGAGCGCGCCGGCCAAGTCGCGCGTCGGCAGCACGGCGAAGGCCGAGGGCGCGACCGCGAAGCTGAAGAAGGCCGCCCCGCCGAGCCACAGCGCGGCGACGAGCAGGCGCCCGCCGTGCAAAGCCCCGGCCGCCCGCGACGAAGCGGCGCCCCGGCCGTCGCCGGCGTCGCCCGGCGCCTCGGCGCGGCGCGTCCCGGTTCGCTCCTCAAACTCGACGGCCATCAATCTTCCTCGCGCGTCACTTCCGGCAGCAAACGTATCCGCGGCGGCGTGAACTCCGGCGCCTCGACCTCGCGCGGGTCTGCGG
>Ga0196977_1000179_pt1 | contig 39909 bp, 31 predicted proteins | sample S3v_1013CmetaG_FD_148634 | JGI IMG/M metagenome (GOLD analysis project Ga0196977, IMG submission 148634) | Soil microbial communities from Anza Borrego desert, Southern California, United States - S3+v_10-13C | ecosystem: Environmental > Terrestrial > Soil > Desert | place: USA: California... | reverse complement strand
TTGTGATGGGGCAGCGTCTTGAGCGCTTCGAAACCGCTGGCCGCTTCGACGATCTCGAGCTCGTAACTCTCGGTGCCGCTCTCGATGACGGTCGTCAGGTAAGCCCGCATCGAGGAGGAGTCTTCGACGACCAGGATCTTCATCGCGGTTTCGGGGCCCTCTCGGATGCGAATACCGCGTTGCCGAACGCAAATCCTGCCTGCGACAGGAAGATCTCGAGACCGGTCATGCTGTCGATCGGCGCGCGGTGCTCCGCGTTATCGCCGTACAGGATACCAACGGCGCGATTGCTGTGCATGATCGGCAGCGCGACCACTTCAGTTGGCAGCAGCCCGCCGAGGCGATCGATGAGCTCGACGTTGGTGGGAGTGCGGCGCATCTTGCCGCGATGCGGTTCGCGCGACTTCGCGACGTCGTCGAGGATTGACGGCTGTTCGCGCGCCACGCGCAACGCTCGCACGCGCGCGTCCATCGGAGCGCCGCTGCCACTGACGCCGAAGCCGCCGAGGCCGACGAAGGCGTCGTCGCCCGCCATGAAGAGCGCGCCGCGATCGAGGTATTCGGCGGAGAGACGAAGGATCGTCGCGGAGACCTGGCCGATGTCGTTCGGATTCGAAAGCTCGTTGATGAGCTGGCGCAAGAGACCGAACGAGCGATCGATGGTCTCCTTCGATGCGAGCTCGTAGAACTTCTTGCCGGCTTCGGCGCCGCCGCCGGTGAGCTGTTCCCACTGCTCGAAGGCGCGTTCGGCGAAGAGCACCAACTCGTCCGCGAAAAGCGAGAGCTCCTCCTCCGCCAGACCGGGCTGGAGTCGCGCGGGTGACGGTTTGGTGACGTAGAGATCGGCGCCGGCGCGCAGCAGATCGTGACGGCGGCGCAGGTCGGTCTCGCTGTCCACCATCACCACCGGCAGCCGCGGATTCTTGCGTTTGACCTGCTGCATCAGGCGCACGGATGTTTCATCGTCGGTCAGCTCGAGGAACGTGACGAAGAAGCTGTTCGCACGAAAGAGGTCGGTCATCGCGGCGCGCACGTCATCGAGCGAGCCGTACTGCGAGATCTTCACGCCGTTCTTGGTGAACGCGCGCCGCGCCGCAACGCGCACGAGCGGATTCCTCTCGAACAACACCACATTCCGATACAGCGCCTCGGGGGACTCGACCTCGAACAGACCGCCCGCCACTTTGAACTGTCCCGACGACGCGCCGGACACGTTGATGCGGCGATCGGGCTGCTGCGGCTCGGGAATCGGCGGCAGTGCCGGCTCGGCGACGCTGGAATCCTCGATCGGTGTGAACTCTTCGCGCGCGTCGATCAGGTTCGGCTTCGGGAACGGCACGACGTTATCGGTCGCGGTCGGCGCGGTGCCGGGCAGACGCGCGGCAAGTGGTTGTCCGAGCCCGAGATTCAGCGAGGCAGGTGTGGTCTCGGCGCCGGCGGCGCCGCGCAGGAGCGCTTTGCCTGCCTTGAGCGAGTCTTCGAGGCCTTTGAGCGGCTTGATTTTCTCGCCGTCGGCGCTGCCGAGGAGACGGTTCGGCGCGAAGCCCCCGTCGCGGAAGACGACGTCGGGGTTGTACTCGAGATCGGCCTCGCTCATCGAGTCGCTCAGTAGGAAGTTGAACTCCCCTTCCTTGCTCTGCAGCAGCGGCGTCACGACGGTGAGGATGCGCTCGCGCAACGCGTTCGCGAGGTTGTCCGCGGAGAGGAGGTTCATCTCCAGGATCGCGGTGCCGGGCGTGATGCCGCTCTCCTCCATCTGCTTGAGGATGAGCGCGTTGTCGCGCGTGATCAGTTGCGCGCCGAGGAGAAAGGAGACGAGGTCGGGGAACTCGGGAGAGCCGGCGTTGACGACCAGCCCCTGCCGGAACATGACGGTATGGCGGCCCGCGTCATTGATGATCTCGAGCACGCCGGTGCGGCGGCTGAGATACACGATCTGGACGATGTCAGTAAGGGAGAGATCTTCGAGCCGGCCCAGGAGACTCATGTGCGGCCTCCGGCGCGCGGCGCGGCCTCTACTGCTTCAACGCTTCCCATCCGTTTCGAGATTGTACCGTTTCAATATCCCGTCGAGGATGCCGTTGATGAACTGGCTGGACTTCTGCGTGCCGTACTTCTTCGCGATCTCGATGGCCTCGTCGATGATCACCAGCTTCGGCGTGTCGTCTTCGTGCAGGAACTCGTAGATCGACATGCGGATGATGTTGCGGTCGACGCCGGCCATGCGCGAGAGGCGCCAGTTCTCGGCCTGCGCCTGGATCATCTCGTCGATCGACGCGAGGTGATCGACGGTGCCTTTGAAGATCTTCGTCGCGAACTCACGCGTGTTCGGTTTCGACTTCTGCAGTTCCTCGAACGTATCGATGATCATGTCCGGCTGATTGCCCGACATGTCGTGCTGAAAGAGCATCTGCAACGCGAGCTCGCGTGCCTTGCGACGTGCACCCATCTAAGTCCGCTCCCCGGTGCGAAGCGCGCGCCAGAGGTTCGCCATCTCGATGGCGGCCAGCGCCGCTTCCCAACCTTTGTTCGAGGTGCCGGGCTTCGAGCGCTCGACCGCCTGTTCGTAGGTGTTGCACGTGATGACGCCGAACGCGACGGGGAATGCGGCATCGACCGCGACGCGCGAGAGGTCGTTCGTCACCTGCGCCGAGATGAATTCGAAATGCGGTGTGTCGCCCTTGAGCAGACAGCCGAGGGTGACGATCGCATCGAACTGTGCGAGGGTGATCAGCTTCGCGGCGAGCGTCGGAATCTCGAACGCACCCGGGACGCGAAACAAGGAGATGTCGTCGTCGCTCGCACCATGTCGTGCCAGGCACGTGAGCGCACCCTCGAGCAGCCCCGAAACGATCTCATCGTTGAACCGGCTGGCGATGACGCCGACGCGAAGTCCGGCGGCAGAGAGATCCCCTTCAAAAGAACGCGGCATTGCGGCGGCGGATTATATGCGCGCCTTCGCGCGTGCCGGGCCGGTTGTCGGTCACCGCGCTCGCGCGCGGGCCTCGAGGAGATGCGCGCCGCAGGAGTGAAGATTCTCGGTGACATCGCGGAGCCTCGTGCGGACTGGGACATGAACGAGGTGATCGTTGCTGATACGCACGCGCTCATCTGCCGGGTCGGCGCAGAAACACGACTCTCATCAGCGGCGGGAAGGCTCCCGGCTGACCTCTTGATTGTCGCAACAGCGCTGTATCACGGCGTTCCGCTCGTTACAAAAGACGAGCGAATCCGCGCTGCCGGCGTTGTCGAGACGAACTGGCAGCTGCCGGGCGGAGATCTCACTTCGCGCCGCTCGCCACCACGGCAGGCCGCGCGAGCGGCCCCTCGTGCGGCGAACCATAGAACTCCACGATCCCTTCGTAGATCGCCTCGGCCAGTTGCTGGCGATATTTCTTGGTCTTCAGCAACTCGCGGTCCTTGGCGTTGCCGAGATTGCAGACTTCGAGGAGCATGCGAGTCGGGACCTGATTGTTGCGGATGACGGCCGGGACCCATTCCTTCCGGTGGCGGATGATGTTGTCGCGCACCGGCTCGAACGGATGGACTGCGAGCCCTTTGCGCCGGAAGGAACCGATCACCGACTCCGCGAAATCGCGTGAGAGACCTTCCGCCCGCAGCGCGTCTTCTCGCGAATGCGTCACGCTCGGCTGCTCCCGCACTTCGGCTCGCGCGAGATAAACGTCCCCCTTCTTCCGATACGATCCGGTCACGAAACTCGCGCCCGGGATGTAGGCCATGCCACCGCGCAGCGACGGATGGAGCGAGTCGGCGTGGATGGAGAGGAACACCACTTTCTCGCGCGGTATACCGCTCTTCATCGCGCGACGGAAGATCGAGTTCGCGAGATACCAGCGCAGATTCACGCCGACGATGGCGTCGTCGAGCACGAACTTCGGCGTCGTTTGCACATAGTGATCGCTCGCGGCGGGGAGCACGTTCTTCTCGACGACGCTGAAGCCGGTTTTCTTCGACCTGGTCGTCATCGAGACCTTCGCGGCGCTCTCCTTCTCGAGCAGGCGGCGTACGCGGCAGGCGACGTCGTACACATACGTCGACTCCCACAGATCGTCATGCGCCGTGCCGGGATCGTTGCCGCCATGACCCGCATCGAGGATCACGTGCACGCCGGCGAGTCCGGTGGCGCGCGTGCGCTTTGCGACCTTCGCGCTCTCTCGTTTCGTCGCCTCGCGCGCGACGCGCGTGGGATCGTCCTGCGGCAGATATTCGGGCAGGAGCAGGTCCATCGGGATCTTCACGCGATAGCCGACGGGAAGGCGGGCGACGTCCTCGATCTCGTTGAACTTGGTGATGCGATCGAGAACGTCGCCGACGTCTTTCGCGTAGACGCGGCCGGTGAAGCGGATGGCCACCGACGAGTAGAGCGCCTCGCCCTTCTGCAGGCGATAGACGGCATGAGGCTCGGCCGACGTGCGGTCGTATGTCAGCGACGGTTGTCCCAGGACCGCAGTTGCAGTCGCCTCCGGAACATTTTCATCCGCTGCTGCACGCTGAGTCGCATCGTCCGCGGGTTTCCGAACCTCTGCTGCCGTCTTCGGTGCATTCTCTTCCTCCGGGCCCCCGCCGAATGCGGCGGTGAGCAAACGTTTGGGAACGAGGATCACGTCACCTTTGCGGGTCGAGAGTCCCTGGCCGGGGTTGGCTTTGCGGATGAGCGTGTAGTTCGCGCCGTCGCCGGTGAGCCACTCCGCGATGTTCCAGAGCGACTCCCCTTCGATGCCGCGCGCGCCGACGACCACATGCTTCCAGCCGTCGCGCGTGAGCTCATCGCGAGGAAAAAGGGTGCGGATGATGTCGCGCTGCAACGCGGGACGCAGCAGCGCAAAAGGAACGCGGACCGGCCGATCGCTCTTCAGGTTCTCATCGGCCTGATTGTGAGCGGCGAGGTCTTCCCAATTCGCGGCGTCGCCGGTAACGCGTCGCGCGAGACGCGTCCACGCATCGCCTCGGTGCGGCAGCACGCTTACTTCGATGCCGTAATCGCGGGTGAGGGTCGCCCGGAGCTGCGCATCGACCTGGGCGATTGCAATGGGAGACGGAGCGGCGGGTGCGGAGGAAAGAACCGCGGCACCAGGAAGGAACAGCACCAACAGCAGGAAACCCACCCACCCCTTACGCACGCCGTGATTGTACACCCGTACAATCAGCCGGACATTAAAGGAGATCTTCGATGCGTCGCTCTCTCTCGGCTCTCTTGTTCGTTCTCCCTTTCCTCACCGCCCTCGACGCCAACGCCCTCCGTCTCGGCAATCAGACTGTGATCATCCCCGTCATCGGCCGCTTCCCCGGAGTGGGCGGCACGCAATGGCAGACGGACGTCTTCATCTCGAACCCGTTCTCGACCGAAATCCAGGTGAAGCTGCACTTCTATCCCAGCGGAGAAGCGTCGGTGGTCGAGCGTGAAGTGACGATGACGCCGTTCTCGTCGCTGACGCTGACCGACATCTGTCTCACGCTCTTCGGTCGCAGCAACACCGGCGGCATGCTCGAAGTCATCAGCCTGCAGACGATCGACGCACGCGCGCGCATCTACAACGTGGGCAATGCGGCCGGCCAGTTCGGACAGAACGTGCCGGGCATCGGCGCGATCTTCCTGAACCGGCAGGCCTATCTGTTCGGCCTGAACGCGACCACGGCGAACCGCCTCAACGTCGGCGTCTCCAACCCGAACGACGACACGGTGGTCGTGACGATCGTGGTCCGCGACGCCGACGGCAATCTGCTGCACAGCCGCGAGGCGATCGTGGAACCGCACAAGAACGTGCAGTACAACGACATCGCCGCGACGTTCGGCTTCGCGCGGCAGGAAGGCATCAACATCGACATGAACGCGGCAGTGCCCATCTACGGATATGCGTCCGAGGTGCGGCAGGATACGGGCGACGCGATCTTCGTGTTCGGGCTCAGTCCGAATTCGTAGCGTTTTGAAGCGCTTTGTGTCGCCGGTCAGTCCTTGCGCGCAGCGAACGACTAGCATGCGCGCAAGCGGGTCAGTTCGGACAAGGAATTCCGGGCATCGGCTACGGAGCACTGAACCGTCAGGCCTTCCTCTACGGCCTCTCGACGGCGTCGGCAGGCCGTTTGAACGTCGGCGTCACCAACCCGAACAACGTGACCGCGACGGTCGCGATCTACGTGACAGATCGCGAAGGAACGGTCCTTCACACGCGCGACGTCACGGTGCCACCGCATTCCTACGCGCAGTTCAACGACATCAAAGCCGTGTTCGGGATCCCGCCGCAGGATGCGCTCGCGATCGACATGTATTCGCAGGAGCTGATCTACGGCTACGCGTCGGAAGTGAGGAACGACACCGGCGATGCGGCGTTCACGTTTGGACTTAGTCCGAATTCGTGAGGTTTACCGGTTCCTCGGGTTCCTCGGAGTTCCTCGGGTTCCTCGGAGTGGTTGAATCGCTCCAGTCAGTCCGATCCCCCGAGGAACTCCGAGGGACCCGAGGAACCCGAGGAACCCGAGGTACTCCGAGGCACTCCGAGGTACTCCGAGGTACTCCGAGGAACTCACCCCCGCGGTTTACGCTTCCAGTGCTGCGTTTCGCGTTCGTAGAACGCGGCTGCGCGGAACAGCGAGCGCTCGCCGAAATGGGGCGCCATGAGCTGCAGCGAAAGCGGTAACCCTTCGGCGCTGAAGCCGGAGGGAACCGCGATCGCGGGGATGCCCACCAGGTTCGCGGGTGCGGTGAAGATGTCGGAGAGATACATCGACAGCGGATCGCCCGTCTTCGCGCCGATGGCGAATGCCGGCTCAGGCGTCGTCGGTGTGATCAGAAAGTCGAAGCGGCGCAACGCGTCGCTCATCTCGTGCCGCAGTTTCGCGCGCACGCGCTGTGCGCGTCCGTAGTACGCGTCGTAGTAGCCGGACGACAACGCAAACGTCCCCAGCATGATCCTTCTCTTCACCTCGGCGCCGAATCCCTCGCCGCGCGAATCGAAGTACACGTCGCTGAGCGTGCGCGCGCGCTCGCTGCGATGGCCGTAACGGATGCCATCGAAGCGCGAGAGGTTCGCGCTCGCCTCGGCGTTCGCGACGATGTAATAGATCGCGATCGCGTACGGAATGGTCGGAATGCTCACGTCGTCCACGATCGCGCCGCCTCCGCGCAAGACGCCGACCGCGGCTTCGAAGTTCGCGCGCACTTCGCCTTCGAGCCGCTCAACTGCTTCGTGCACGATGCCGAAACGCAATCCGCGTACACCTTTGCCGAGATCGAGTGTCGCGTCGCCGGCCGGTTCGGTGCTGGACGTCGAATCGAGCGGATCGTGACCGGCGATGATGTCGAAGACTTCCGCGCAATCGCGGATGGTCTTCGTGACGATGCCGATCTGATCGAGACTGGACGCGAATGCGACGAGACCCGACCGGCTGATGCGGCCATACGTCGGCTTGAGTCCGACCACGCCACAAAGCGCAGCCGGCTGTCGCACCGATCCGCCGGTTTCCGAGCCCAGCGCCACAGGCACAAGTCGCGCCGCTACCGCAGCCGCCGAACCGCCGGACGATCCGCCCGGCACGCGCGATGTGTCCCACGGATTGCGCGCGGGACCGAACGCGGAGTGTTCGTTCGACGAGCCCATCGCGAACTCGTCCATGTTGGTCTTGCCGACCAGCGCCGCGCCTTTCGCGCGCAAACGCGCGACCGCGGTTGCGTCGAACGGCGAGCGGTATTCGCCGAGGATGCGCGAGCCGCACGTCGAGGGCAGGTCGCTCGTGACGATGTTGTCCTTGAGCGCGATCGGCAACGTGCCCGCGTCCGCATCGCGGTTCACGTGCAGGAACGCGTTCAACGTCGCGTTGCGCGCGTCGATCGCGGCGAGACAGGCGTCGACATACTCGCGCGGCGATACCTGGTCGCGCGCTTCACTCCATGGCAGATCGAGCAGCTCACTCACCGCCGATCACTTTCGGGACGACGAAGAATCCGTCACGCCACGCGGGCGCGTTGCGCGCAACCAGATCGCGATCGACTCCCTCGCGAATCTCATCCGCGCGCATCGGCGTGACCGTGGCGTCGCGCTCTTCAAAGCCTTCGACGTCGACCTCGCGCAACTGGTCGATGTACGTGAGGATCTTGGTCATCTCGCCGGCCATGCGGTCGAGGCCCGCATCGTCGAATTCGAGGTGTGCGAGACCGGCCACACGCCGCGCTTCATCGCGATCGATCTTCATGGCGGCGCAAGTTATCGGAGACAGCCGTTCGACGCAATCGCGGCCCATGTAGCCTTCTCCCCTCCGCAGACGGGAGAAGGTGCGCGAAGCGCGGATGAGGGGGTCCTGATCGAACCACGGAGAGAACCCCTCATCCGGCCTTCGGCCACCTTCTCCCCTCTCGCGGAGGGGAGAAGGCTACTCAGGGGGCGCTACTTGTTCTTCCACTCTTTCATCATCTGCAGGAAGTCATCGAACAGATAGAACGAGTCGTGCGGCCCGGGCGCGGCTTCCGGGTGGTACTGCACCGCGACAGCGGGCTCGCGTCGATGGCGGAAGCCTTCCAGGGTCTGGTCGTTGAGGTTGATGTGCGTGTATTCGACGTCGTTCTCGCTGAGCGAATCGGGATCGATTGAGAAGCCGTGGTTCTGCGCAGTGATCTCCACACGTCCGCTGCGCAGGTCCTTGACCGGATGATTGCCGCCGCGATGCCCGAACTTGAGCTTGTAGGTGCGGCCGCCGAGCGCGAGACCCAGCAACTGGTGGCCGAGGCAGATGGCGAAGATGGGAATCTTGCCGACGAGGTGGCGGATGTTTTCCTGCGCGTACGTGACCGGTTCCGGATCGCCGGGACCGTTCGAGAGCAACACGCCGTCGAAGCCGCGATTGAGGATCTCGTCGGCGTGCGTGGTCGCGGGATAGATCGTGACGTCGCACCCTTGCTTCACGAGATGGCGGAGGATGTCGCGCTTCACGCCGAAGTCGTACACGGCGACGCGCATCGGCGCTTCGTCGCGGTTTTCGTCGAAGGTGTACGGTCGCAACGCGGTGACGCGCTGGACGAGATCGAGGCCCGACATCGACGGCGACTGCCGCAGTTCGGCGACGATGGCATCGACGGAGCGGGTCATGTCGACGGTGATCATGCCGCGCATCGCACCTTCGTTGCGGATCCTGCGAGTCAGTGCGCGCGTGTCGACGCCCGCGATCGCGGTGATGCGCGTGCTCGCGAAGTAATCGCCGAGCGACATCTCGGACAGCGCGTTCGACGGCTCGGCCACGGCGTCGCGAACCACGAAGCCCGCCACCTGCGGCATTTCACTCTGCTGCACCGCCCGCTCGACGCCGTAGTTGCCGATGTGCGGGTACGTCATCACCACGATCTGAAAGCGATAGGAGGGATCGGTGGCAATCTCCTGGTATCCGGTGAGCGAGGTGTTGAACACGACCTCGCCGATCGTGTCAGCCGTCGCGCCGAACGACTCCCCTTCGTACACCGTGCCGTCTTCGAGAACCAGTCGTGCCTGTGTCATGGACCGGGCCGGATCGTACCATCTGGAACGACGGGCTCTCAGCCCGTCGTGGACTCGACGGGCTGAGAGCCCGTCGCTCCAGAAACAGCAGATCAGCGCAGCGCGCGCTCGGCCTGCCACACATGGCGCCGCCCATGCGCGGCGAGCACCGCGAAGGTGTCGAGCAGGTTCACGGTGAGGCGCTTCGCGAACGGTGTCGCGATGCGCACACGCATGCGATCGTAGGCATCGCTCTCGTCGAGCAGCGCGATCAGCGTTGCATGCGTTTCCGCGAAACGCGCCAGCAGTGCATCGCGCGAGGCGATCTCGCCCGGCTGCAAGGCCGCGGCAGGAACTTTCAAGCGCACCCGCACGGGCGGCTCGACCAGACGGCGCCACATGCCGCCCATGAGCGAAGGCCGCTCTTTCGACGGCGTTCCCTCCACCGTGGCCACGTCCAACTTACGGCGGATGCGACGGCTGAACGTCGCCGCGGTCGCGCTGAGATGCTCGACGATTTCCGCCACCGACCACGACGCCGGCGATGGCCGGCGCATCAACGTCTCGTCATCGAGACCGGCCACGAGCTCATTGCCGCGACGCACTACCGCCTCGAGCTCACCGCGCAGCCGCAATGTCTCACTCTTCATTCGTATCGCAGCGCCTCGACTGGATTGAGCCGCGCGGCGCGCATGCTGGGAATGATCGTGGCGAGGAACGACACGACGATCGAGAACGCCGCGATGACCGCCAGATCGATCCCCCGCGTCACGAACGGAATCGACGACACGAAGTAAACCTCGGCGATCTCCGGCGGGAACGACACCAGCTCGTAACGCGTGATCACCCAGCAGATCAGCGTGCCGAAGATCATGCCCGTGGCGGTGCCGATCAGGCCGACGATCGTGCCGTACCAGATGAACACGCGCCTCACCATGCGCGGCTCCGCGCCCATCGATGCGAGGATGCCGATCTCCTTCCGCTTCTCATGCACGGTCATGATCAGCGTCGAGACGATGTTGAACGTCGACACGAACACGATCAGGCCGATCACGATGAACAGCACGAGCTGCTGGATCTGCAGCATCGAGAAGAGCTGGCGGTTCATGTCGCGCCAGTCGCTCACCGAGTAGCGCCGGTCGGTGCGCCGTTCGATCTCATCGACCACCGCGTCGAGGTTCGCAGCGGGTGCGAGCTTCACCTCGATCAGGTTCGCGGCGGAACCGGCGCCGAGGAGCTCCTGCGCTTCGGCCAGGTCGACGAAGAGCCAGCGCGCGTCGAATTCGTAGAAGCCGGTGGCGAAGACATTGGTCACCACGAACGTCGCGGTGCGGGGCATGAAACCTTCGCTGGAGCCGGCGGCGACGGTCACGCTGAGCGCGTCCCCCTGCTTCACGCCGAGCTTTGTGGCCAGGTACTTGCCGAGCGACACACCGCGATCGCCTTCGGGTGTCTGAAACGATGCGCGTGGACCGATGATGCGCGCCAGCATCGGCGACGTGCGCCCGCGCGTCGGCTCGATCCCTTTCATCATCACTTCACTGCCGGTGGTATTCGTTTCCGTCGTGACGACGCCGCTCTGAAACAGCACAGGCGACGCGTGAATGACGGCGGGTGTCGCGCGAATGACATCGATGAGGCGGCGCGGATCGGCGATCGGCGCGCCGATCGAGTAGACGAACACCTCCGCGTTGCCGCCGAGGAGCTTCGTTTGCAGGTCGCGGCGATAGCCGGTCATCAGGGCCATCGAGATCACCAGCGCCATCACTCCGATCACCAGTCCGAGCACAGACGCCATACCTACGGCTGACACCAGTTGATCGGTCGGGCGCTTGAGGTAACGCCACGCGATTCGGCGCGCCAGGTTCAATTGCGGACGATCCTTCCCTCGATCGACTGCGTGACCGTTTTCTTTGCGCGGATGTAGTTCTCGACGGTCGTGCGGAAGTCTGCTTCGAGCTCGGTCTTGATCTTCGGCGGCCGCGTTGCATCCGAGAAAAGCGTGTAGCCGTCTTCGGTGCCGTTCGTGTAGACGAAGTCGATCGTGGCCATGCTGTACGTCGCCTCGAGATCGAGCGGCTTCCCTCCGACTTCCACGTCCGCGGCGTCGACAATGAACTTGCCGTCGCGCGGGTGATAGCGGAAGTTCAAGCCGGACACCTGCAGGAAGCGGCCGTCGCCGGCGTCGACGCGCGAGACGGAGTTGCGGAGCATGTCCAGCAACTGCTGGCCGGTCACGTTGAAGGCGACGAGATGGTTCTTGTAATAGAAGATCCCCTCCATGTCGTAGGCCTTGATGGGACCGGGAGGGATGTTGTCGTTGATGCGGATGCTGCCGCCGTTGAGAACGGCGACGTTGGTGCCCATGTGGTCGCGCGCAGCATCCATGAGCAGATTGCCGAGCGCCGTTTCGCGGCCTCGCACGGCGGGCTCCACCCCTTCCAGCAGGTTTTTCGTCGTGCCGTAGGTGACGTCGCCGATCTTCGCGGAGAGCTGCGCCATCCACTCCTGCACGCGCGCGTCGATGGCCGGATCCTTGGCGATGGTCGAGTCGAGCACCACGCGCAGCGGGGCCGTGTGCATGTGGCCGCGCGTATCGATGGTGACGTCGTAGACGATCGCGCTCTTCGCGTCCGCGTCGGCTTTCGTGATCCACGTGTTGCCGACCTGCTGCTGGTGATAAAGGTGATCATGGCCGCCGATGACGATGTCGATGCCGGGGAGCTCCTGCGCCATGGCGATGTCGTCGGGCATGTCCTGGTGCGTGATGGCGATGGTGAGATCGGAGCCGTGGTCGGCCATGGTGAAGTGCGCGTCGCGCGCCGCCGAGATGACGTCGGTCGAGCGTGCATACGACTTCGTGATCGGATACAGGAGGCCGATCACCGTCGCGTTGAGACCGTCATCGAGCTCGAGCCCCACCACTTCGGAAACATTCTCGGCAACGGTCCGCAGCGGCGCGCAGTCGTTCTCCGACTTGCAGTGATACGTATTCGTGGCCACCCAGATGAACTGCGATTCGTTCAGGCGCGCGAGCAGAATGCGGTCGTCCTTCTGATCGAGCTCGTGATTGCCGAGGCCGACCATCATCCAGGGATCGAACTTCGTGGCGTCGCCGTCGAGCATGTTCATGATGTCCACGATCGGCCTTGCTTCGAAGTACTTGCTCATCACCGAGGGGAACAGCGCGTCGCCGCCATGCATCACGTAGACCTTCGTGCCGTCGGACTCCAGCAACTTGCGCAGCGTGCGCACGCGCGCCAGTCCGCCGAGCTGTCCGCCTTCGAGGCCCTCGATTTTGTAGACGTCGTTGATCTGCAGGATCTTGAAGCGCGCCGCGGGTTGGATGTGTGTCGTTGACGAGCAGCCTGCGGCAAAGAGCGTCAGCGCGGCGATGAGTCGGCGAATCATGCCGCGATGGTATCGCGACGACCCCTCATCCGGCCTTCGGCCACCTTCTCCCCTCTGCGGAGGGGAGAAGGCTACTGAATCTCGCGCTGCGTGTCGCCGGAGTGGCCGAAGGCCGCTTGCGTTTCATTCCTATAATGCCCGCCGATGAAAACCCTGCTGCCGGTTGCGCTTCTGCTCACCATCACACTGCAGGCCGCGGAGATCGCGTCGCCTTCGCAGCATCTGAAGATGACCATCGGCGCCGACAAGACGCTCGCCGATTACCGGCAGATGAAGTCGTACTTTCAGATGCTCGACGCCGCCTCCCCCCGCGTCGACCTCGAAGTCCTTGGCAAAACCGTCATGGGCGAGGACATGATCATGGCGGTCATCTCGTCCGAGGAGAACATCCGGAACAAGGCGAAGATCCAGCAGGTGGCGCGGCAGCTCGCCGATCCGCGCGGGCTCTCCGACGCCGACGCGCAACGCCTCGCGCGCGACGGCAAAGCGGTCGTGCTGGTCACGTGCAACATTCACTCGAGTGAGATCGCGGCGTCGCAAATGGCGATGGAATGGGCGCACGCACTCGCGACCGCGGAGGATGCGGAGACGAAAAAGCGCCTCGATGACGTGGTGCTGCTACTCGTGCCATCGCTGAACCCGGACGGCCAGATCATGATCACCGACTACTACCGCAAGTACGTCGGGACGAAGTACGAAGGCGGCCGCCTGCCGTGGCTGTACCACCATTACGTTGGCCACGACAACAATCGCGACTGGTACATGCTCACGCAGCCGGAAACGCGCGCGCTCAATCGCGCGGTCTACAAGGAATGGGCGCCGCAGGTGTTCGTCGACGAGCACCAGATGGGCAGCGAAGGGCCGCGGATGTTCATCCCGCCGTTCTCCGATCCGCTCGATCCCGACGTGCATCCATTGATCTGGCGCGAAGTGAACATGGTCGGCTCGAACATGGCGCTGCGCCTCGAGCAGGCCGGCAAGAGCGGCCTGATTTACGGCTACGCGTTCGATGCGTACTGGATCGGCGGTACGCGCAACACCGGCTGGTGGAAGAACGTGACCGGGCTGCTGCTCGAGACCGCATCGGCGCGCATCGCGTCGCCGGTGTACATCGAGCCGAGCGAATTGCGCGGCGGCACGAAGGGTCTCATCGATTACAAGGCCACCATCAATCATCCGAATCCGTGGAAGGGCGGCTGGTGGCGGATGCGCGACATCATGGACTACCAGCGCATCGCCTCGGATGCCCTGCTCGAACTCGCATCGCGCTACCGCGAAGACCTGTTGCGCAATGTCGCGACGCGGGCTCGTGCAGCACTCGCGCTCGCGAAACCCGGCGATGCGTATCGCATCCCGCGCGACCAACGCGACTGGCCGACAGCGCAGCACCTGGCGTGGCTGATGGCCGAGCACAACGTCGAAGTGCGCCAGGGCGCAAACGGCGATTACTGGATTCCTCTCGCGCAGCCGTACGCGAAGTTCGTCCTGGAGATGATGGAGCCGCAGCGTTATCCCGAGGTGCGGCTGCAGCCAGGGCGCGACATCCTGCGGCCGTATGACGTCGCGAGCTGGACGCTCCCGCTGCAGATGGGCGTGAAGGTGGAGCGCGCAACGATGCCCGACGCGACGACGCGCGTCACCGAGATCAAGCCGGCCACGAAGGACGTGATCGCGCGCGGCGCGAAGCTCGCGCGCAAACCGAAGGTGGCCACGTACAAGCCATGGGCGGCGTCGATGGATGAAGGTTGGACGCGGTGGCTGCTCGACACATACGGCGTGCCGGTCACAGGCGTCGCACCAGAAACGATGCAAAAGGGCCTGGCCGGATACGACGCGGTGATCCTCCCCGACATTCACAAGGACGTGATCGCGAACGGCCGGCGAGTCGGCGATGGGATCCGTTACGACGAGGAGCTGCCGCCTGAATATCGCGCATCGCTCGGCACCACCGGCCGCGATGTGTTGCGCAAGTTCGTCGAAGACGGCGGGACGCTGATCGCGTTCGGCGACTCGTGCGAGTACGTGATCGAGCAGTTCAACATCCCCGTGCGCAACGCACTCTCCGGCGTACGGCCGGAGGATTATTCGAATCCCGGATCACTGGTGCGCGTGCGCATTCGGCCGGACCATCCGGTCACGGAAGGGATGCCGGCCGAGACCGCGGCGTTCCTCGACTCCGCGATGGCGTTCGAGACGACCGCACCCGGCGCCGACATGCAGCGCTGGGTGCTCGCTTCGTATCCGGAAGACGACGAGGACATCCTGCTGTCGGGATGGATCCACGGCGCCGATCGCCTGACTCGCAAAGCGGCCGCGGTGGCGATGACGTACGGCAAGGGAAAGATCGTGCTGTTCGGCTTCCGCCCCCAGCACCGCGGCCAGACACACGCAACGTTTCCGCTGCTGTTCAACGCGCTGTGGTGGAGCGTGCGGTAGGACGGCCGGGAGGCCTCCCGGCCGTCCTTAGACACTGCTCGAGCCGCGTCCAGCGTTCACCGCCATGGCCGGTTCTCACCGCGGTGCCGACTGCGCTCGTATCGCCGACGACGACCACCAATTTTCGCCCGCGCGTCACCGCCGTGTACAGCAGATTGCGACGCAGCATGATCGAGTGCTGCGGCATGAGCACCACCACGACGGCCGGATACTCCGAGCCCTGCGACTTGTGAATGGTCGTCGCGTACGCGAGCGTGAGCTGATCGGCTTCATCGAACGTGTAATCGACGATCAGCTCGGCGCCGAAGTCGACCGTGAACATCTCCTTGCCGACATCGACGGAGGCGAGCACGCCGACGTCGCCGTTGAACACGTTCTTGTCGTAGTTGTTCTCGATCTGCATGACCTTGTCGCCGGGCGCGAAGAAGACATCGTTCGGCCGCTCGACGCGCGACTGGTGCCGCTCGAGCGGATTCAGTGCGCGCTGCAATTCGCGATTGAGCACGTTCACGCCGGCCGTGCCGTTGCGCATCGGCGCGAGCACCTGCACGTCGCGTAAGGACTTCAAGCCGAACTGCCGCGGGATGCGCTCGGTGACCAGCTCGACGACGCGTCGGACCGCCAGCTCCGGTTCCGCAGTCTTGAACAGGAACATGTCGGACGCGGAACCGGGCATCCCGAATCGCGGATGCTCGCCGCGATTGATGCGATGCGCGTTCGCGATGATGTCGCTGCCGGCGGCCTGGCGATGAATCTCGGTCAAGCGCACGGATGGCACGCGCGCCGAAGCGAGGATGTCGTGCAGCACCTGCCCCGGTCCGATGGATGGCAATTGATCGGCATCGCCGACGAGCACGATCGCCGCTTCGCGCGGCATCGCGCGCAGCACGGCGTCCAGCAGCGGCACATCGACCATCGACGCTTCGTCGACGATGACCACGTCGCACTCGAGCGGATTCTCCTCGTCGCGCTGAAAGTGACCGCTGTCGGAGCTCATCTCCAGCAGCCGATGAATGGTCACCGCGGGCATGTTCGTGCTCTCCGCGAGCCGCTTCGCGGCGCGCCCGGTCGGCGCGGCGAGCAACACTTCGAGCTCGGCCGATTGCAGCACCGCCACGAGCGCGTTCACGAGCGTGGTCTTGCCGACGCCCGGTCCGCCGGTGATCACCGCCGCCTTCGACGTCATGGCCACCGCGATCGCATCGCGCTGCGCGCGATCGAGCGAGATCGCTGTATGCGCCTCCGCGTTCGCGACCGCTTCCTCGAGGTCGAGGTCGCGCCACGGCGGCGCCTCGGCGCTCAACGCGATCAACTTCTCTGCGATGCGCGACTCCGCCGCGTGCAACGCTGGCTCGAACAACACGCGTCGTCCCGCCAGTTCTTCGGCGACTACGACTCGCATGCGCATCGCGCTGTCGATCGCGAGGCGCACGAGCTCTTCGCTGACGCCGAGGAGCTTCATGGTGTCGGCGATGGCGTCGTCTTCGGGAATGCCGCAGTGGCCGCCTTCGCGCGCCGATTCGACGACGTGCCGCAAGCCGGCGAGCAGACGAAACGGCGAGGAGAGGTCGTAGCCGAGACCGCGCGCGATGGCATCGGCGGTCTTGAACCCGATCCCGCGCACTTCGTGCGAGAGCCGGTACGGGTTCTCGCGAATCGCGGCGATGGCGTTGTCGCCGTAATGCTTGTGGATACGAAACGCGCGGCCGCCGCCGAGGCCATGCTGCGCGAGGAACACCAGCAGGTTGCGAACGCCGCGTTGCTCGTTCCAACTGCCGGTGATTTTCTCGAGCGTCTTCGCGCCGAGGCCGGGCACTTCGCGCAGGCGGTTCGGTTCTTCATCGATGACGCGCAGCAGATCTTTGCCGAATCGCGCCACGAGCTTCTTCGCCAGGCCGGCGCGGATGCCTTTCACGTGGCCGGCGGCGAGGTAGCGCTCGACGCCTTCCTCGCTGGTCGGCATCACGATCGAAATCGAGTCGGCGTTGAACTGCCGGCCATACTTTCGATCCTGCCGCCACTCCCCCACCGCAACGATCGGCTCCCCCTCCTGCACCTCGGGGAACGCGCCCACGATCGTGACCGCCTCGCGAGTGTCCTCGCGCAACGCGACGAGCACGGTCCAGCCGCTCTCGGGATTGTGGAAGCGGATGCGATCCACGCTCGCGTGCAGGGTCTCGGGCATAGGCAGGGCATGGTAACTCTTGACAATCGGCGCATCTGGCACAACATTGAGTGCCAGATGGGCACGCAGATGGCGACCAAGGACATCGAACGCTTCCACCAACTGCACCGCAAAGTGCGAACGCCGCGGGACTACATCGTGCTGCTCGGTCTCGACTATTTCGATCTCCCGAGCGTCACGACTGCAGTCGAGAAGGGCTTCTCCTGGAAGACCTTCGAGCGTTTCGTGACAAACATCGGCTTGCCGACCGAGCAGGTCGCGGAGTTTCTGGGCATTCCGCGTCGCACGCTCGCGCGCCGTAAAAAGGAAGGGCGGCTCAAGAGCGACGAGTCTGACAAGCTGCTGCGGCTGGCACGCGTGTTCGGCAGCGCACTCGACCTCTACGATGGCAACCGCGAGGCCGCCGTTCTTTGGTTGACAGACATCAACGTCGCGCTTGGCGGAGTCGCGCCGCTCGACATCGCGCGCACGCACGTCGGAGCAGACGAAGTCGAGAACCTCGTCGGCAGGATTGAACACGGATTGTTTTCGTAGTGATCACTTCGTGGCGGATCGTCAAGACCATCTACGCTGACGAAATCTTCAACGGGGAAGGGGCTCGTCTCTTCGGCGCGCGTTGGCATACACGGAGTCATCGCGTTGTCTACACATCGGCCACCGCGTCGCTGGCGACGCTGGAACTAATCGCCAACACGCCGCGTCCGCAACTGCTTGCGCACTACGTCATCGCCTCGTGCACATTCCCCGAAGTGCTAGTCGACGTGATCGACGAAGCGACTCTGCCAGCAAACTGGCGCGACTTCCCCGGACCGGCGGAACTGCAACGAATCGGGCAGCAATGGCTCCTCGGCAGGCCTTCCGCGGTGCTTTCCGTCCCGAGCGCAGTGATCCCGCAGGAACGGAATTACCTGATCAATCCGGAGCACGAACATTTCAGTTCAGTTGACGTGAGTCCACCGCGCCCGTTTCACCTCGACCTGCGCCTCCTTACCTAGCTATCATCTGCGCCCATGACCCAACCAGCGCAGTTCACGCCTCCCGGACCGGGAGTCTGGGAGCTCGAGGCAACGCACATGGTGCGGCCGGTGTCGCGGTGCAACGAGGCCGTGTTTCCGAAGGCGGCCATCGCCGGATTCCGTGACTCCATGCAGCGCTACGGCATGCTGCTCGAGACCATCGAATTCGCGGTCGTCAATCGCTTCATCTACATGTGCGCGCGGCCGGTCGGCGCGCCGAAGGATGCGAAGGGGCCACCTCCGAAGTTCATCTTCAAGATCCTCACGAAGCTGCATCCCGAGGTGCGGCGGAGAATCAAGACGGTGGCGGAGGTTTTCGCGACGAAGCGCTGGCGCGAAGATGTCGCGCGGTGGGATTCGGAGTGGAAGCCCGCGATCATGCGCGAGAACACCGAGTTACAAAACATTGACGCGCGTGTGCTCAGCGATGACGAATTGCGCGCGCACCTGCGCCGCTGCTTCGACGTCGTTTCGCGAGCGGTCACGCGCCATCACAGTCTGAACGCGACGGCCATGCTCCCGCTCGGCGATTTCCTCGCGCACGTGCGCGAGTGGACGGGCGCGGCGCCGGCGGAAGTGCTGCCGTTGTTTCGCGGAGCGAGCCGCGTATCGCAAGGTGCGGCCGACGAGCTCGACGCGCTTGCGCGTGCGATTCGCGAAAACGCGGACGCGTCGACGCTGCTCGCCTCCGACGACGGACGTGCGGTCATCGACACGCTCGTCGCGCGCAAAGACGCCGTGGGCGACGCCGCACGCAGATACATCGACATGGTCGGCATCCGCATGACCGGCTACGACTTCGCCGATCTCACATACGCGGAGATGCCGTCGCTGCTCGTCGAAGCGATCCGCGCGGCGGTGGACGGCACATCGACTTCCGCGAACGACGTCGCGAAGCGCGAGGCTGCCTTGCGCGAGCGCGTTCCCGCGCAGCATCGGCAGCAATTCGACGAACTGCTCGCCGAGGCGCGGTTCACGTATCGGATGCGCGATGAGCGGACGTATCTGAATGACATGTGGTCCGCCGGAATCGTGCGGTGCGCGTTGCTCGCGGCGGGCGAACGGCTGGTCGGGAAGGGCCGCCTGCACGCGGCGGATCACGCCGTGGAGCTGACGCCCGACGAACTGGAGGCGATGCTCACGGGCGGTGCCGGACCGGGCGCGGATGAAGTGGCTGCGCACGTCGAATACCGCACCACGCACACCATCCACGACGCCCCACCGCACCTCGGCGGCATGCCCTCGGGGCCTCCGCCCGCGGACTGGCTGCCGCCGATCGCGGCGCGCGCGCAACGAGCCATCGACATCGTGATGGGTGAGATGTTCGCGGCGCGCGCGAAGCAGAGTGCCACTGCGAAAGTCACCGGCTTCGCCGCCAGTCCCGGCACTGTGGTCGGCGTCGCGCGACTCGTGCTCAATCCGGCCGATATGGTCCGCGTCCGCAAGGGCGATCTGCTGATCACGCGCGCGACTTCACCCGCCTACAACGCGCTGTTGCCGCTGATCGGTGGCGTCGTCACCGATCGTGGCGGCACGCTTTCGCACGCGGCGGTGGTCGCACGCGAGTACGGCATCCCGGCGGTGGTCGGCACGGGCAACGCCACGGAGTTGATCAAGGACGGCATGCGCGTGCGCATCGACGGCGGCACCGGCACGGTCGAGCTCAACGCGTGACCATCGTTCCGCTTGCAGAAGCATCGGCGGAAGAGACGTTCGGCGGAAAAGCGGCGTCGCTCGCGCGCGCGATTCACGCGGGCCTGCCGGTGCCGGACGGTTATGCGATCTCGTGGCAGAACGTCGCGAAGATTGCGAGCGGCGATGACGCAAGCGCGCCCCCCTTTGATGGATGCGTGGCCGTGCGCTCCTCCGCGATCGGTGAAGACTCCGCGGACGCGAGCTTCGCCGGACAACACGCCACGATCCTCAACGTAACATCGCACGACGCGCTGCTCGCGGCGGTGCGAACGATCCACGCGTCGGCGAGTGCTGAGGGCGCGCGCGAATATCGGAAGCGCATGGGGCTGAATGGCGAGCCACGCATCGCCGTCGTGGTGCAGCAGATGATCGCCGCGGATGTTGCGGGCGTCTTGTTCACGCGCGATCCGGTCACCGGCAAAAACGAGTGCGTCATCGAATCCGCGTTCGGCCTCGGTGAAGGCGTGGTCTCCGGCATCGTGACGCCGGATCGCTTTCGCTTGACGGCAACCGGCGAGATCGTCGAACGCATCGCCGCGCGAAAAGAAGTGGCGGTTCGTTACGCGCCGGACGGCGGCACGATCGAGGTGCCGCTGCACGGTGAAGAGGCAGAGCGCCTCACGTTGGATGACGCGCAACTGGCCGCGCTGCACGAGATCGCGAAACAATGCGAGACCTTCTTCGGCGGCCCGCAGGACATCGAGTGGGCGATCGCGAAGGGCCAGTTATTTCTTCTGCAGTCGCGGCCGATCACCACCCGAGGAACTCCGAGGACCTCCGAGGAACCCGAAGAACCGCTCTCAATGCGGCGCTTCACCGGCCTCGCGCTCGCTGCATTGCTCGCACCGCTCAACTCCACGATCATCGCCGTCGCGCTGCCATCGATCGCGACGACGTTCGACAGCAGCGCGGCGCTCGTCACGCGCTGGCTCGTGACCGGCTATCTCGTCGTCACCATCGTCGCGCAGAGTCCCGCCGGCAAACTCGCCGATCTGTGGGGCTCGTCGCGCGTGCTGACGATCGGCCGTGCGCTGTTCGGCGCCGGCGCATTGCTCGCCGCGCTCTCGCCCACCCTCGCCGTGCTCGGCTGTGGCCGCGTATTGATGGCGCTCGGCGGCGCGCTTTCGATTCCGACCGTATTCGCGCAGTTGCGGCGCAGCGTGCCGTTTCACAAACGCGGGCGCATCTTCGGCATCTTCGGCGCCGTCATGGGTGGCGCCGCGGCGGCCGGCCCGATCCTCGGCGGCTTTCTCACGGCGCGATACGGCTGGCACTCGGTCTTCTTTCTCAACGTGCCGGTGGTGTTGCTTTCATTTGTGCTCGAGCCGCCGACGCGCGAAGAGGTCGTGCCATCGCGCAAATCGATGTTCGATTTCACCGGCAGCGCATTGCTCGGCATCGCGGTGCTGCTTCTCGTCGCCGCGGTCGAGCGCGTCGATGCGCTGCTCGCCGCCGCCACGATCGTGGTGCTGATCGCATTCGTCCTTCGCGAACGCAGCGCAAGCGATCCCGTGCTCGACGTCGCGCTCTTTCGCAGCGCACCGTTCGCCGCGGGCGGCGCGATCGTCGCGCTGCAGAACCTGGCCATGTATTCGATGGTGTTCCTGATCCCCTTCTTCCTCGCCAAGAGCGGCGCGGCGCCGTCCCGCACTGGCACCGTGCTCCTCTGCTTCACCGCCGCGATGGTGCTCACCGCGCCGATCGGCGGCTGGATTTCCGACGCCACCGGCGCGCGCATCATCGCCGCCCTCGGCGCACTCATCGCCACGACAGGAGCTACGCTCTTCGTCACATCAGGCGACACGATGCTGATCGTTTCGCTGGTCGTGATGGGCGTCGGCATCGGCCTGTCCACGAGTCCGTCGCAAGCGGCGGCGATCAGCGCCATTTCGGCATCGCAGGCAGGTGTGGCCGCGGGCGCGTTGTCCACATTGCGCTATGTCGGCGGCATCATCGCCAGCGGCTTGGTGGCGTTGCTGGTGGCCGGCGACCTCGCCCATGACGCACGCCTGTTCGTCTTTCCCGCGGTGTTGTTCGCGTCTGCGGCGGTCGCACTGTGGCTACCCGGGCCCAAGCGAGCTTGAACGTTTCTCCGAGACGAAGAAGCCGAAGACGCAATTCGATTCGTGACGCGACCCCTCATCCGCCCTTCGGGCACCTTCTCCCCTCGCCGAGGGGAGAAGGCTACATGGGTAACCCTCGAAGGCCGGGTGAGGGGCGTTCCCCGATCAGTGCACGTGGGGCGTCGCCGTGGTCTTCGCGGCGCTCGCGGTTTTACCGGCTTGTGCGAGCGCTTCCATCGCGCGCGTGCGGCCCGGCGTGCGCTCGAGCGCCGTGCGATAAGCAGCCGCCGCGTCTTCCGTGCGACCCGCGGCGAGCAATTGATCGCCGAGGAGCTCGGCGGCGGGCTTGGGGACGATGGGCGGGCCGAACTCGATCGGCATCGCGCGTTCCGCTTTCGCGGCCTGTTCGAGAATCGCAATCGCCGCGTCGCGCTTCCCTGCCGCGATGAGCTCGAGCGCCTCGACCTCCTGCACCATCACCTCGGCACGAATGCGATCGGAAGGATTCGATGCGCTCCCGCGCGACGAGCCGGCCTGGCTCTGCAACGTGCGCATCTGTTCCGCTGCTGATTTGAGCGCCGCCGCGTCCGCACGACGCGCCGCATCGAGCGCGTCGCCGTACGCCATCATGAACTGCACCTTCGGCGCGGTCGTGATTCCCGCCGGAAGCGCCGATGCATCCGACTTCGTGAGCGGCAAGCCGCTTGCCGCGAGTTGCGCGCGCATCTCCGCATACTCGAGCAGCCGGCCGCGCTGCGAATCGAACGGACTTCCCGCAGCGAAGTTCTCGACGAACGCCGAGGCCCGGCATGCGTCGAGTGCCTTGCGCGCGTCGTCGAAGCGGCCCTTCTGCAGCAGCCCGTAATGGAGCCACGTCGGATAGTGACCGCAGTCCGCGCTCGGCCGCCCGCGCGCGGCGCGCTGCTGGTTGGTCACGTCGATCGCGCGACGGTTCGCCGACACCACGTCGTCCCACATCCCCATGGCGATGAAGATGTGCGACGTCATGTGCAGCGCATGCGGCGCATTCGGCGCGACCTCACCGTAGAGGCGCGCGGCGCGCATGCCGAGGGGCGCGTGTTGCGGATCGTCGTAAGAGTGGATGAGGTAGTGCAGCACGCCCGGATGGCGCTTGTTCGCGGGGAACACTTCCTCGAGGATCGCGGCCGCGCGCATATACGTGGCGAAATCGCGTCCCGCGTGCGCGGTGCCGAGGATGGCCAGTGCGTGGAACGCGGCGGCGTCGGCATCGTCTGGATCTTTCGCGTGCAGCGCGGCCATCGCATCCGCGTAGAGAAAATCGCGCGCTTCCTTCTCCCCTTCGCCGTACAGCACATCGAGCGCGCGCAGGTAATCGCGCTCGCGTTCGTTGCGCGCTTTGGCGAGCCGTTCCGCGGGTGTGGCGCCGAGTCGATTGAGAATCGCGCGCGCCTTGTCGCGATCCTGCTGGAACCAGATCGGATGCGTCTGCGCCATCGCCTCGCCCCAATACGCCATGGCGAAGTTCGGCTCGAGCTGCTGCGCTTCCTGGAACGCCTTCTCGGCGTCCTCGTACTCGAAGTTGTGAAGCAGAGCGAGGCCGCGGGCGTACGCTTCCTCCGCTTCCGGCTTCTGTGCCAGCAACGGCAACGCGACGGCGAGAACGAGCAGGATTCGGCGCATGGAACGATGATACCTAAGGGCTGAGTACCTCGGAGTACCTCGGGTACCTCGGAGTACCTCGGGGGGAAGCGCGCGAACATCTCCTCCGAGCTACTCCGAGGTACTCCGAGGTACTCAACGCCGTACCAGCTCGCCGCGATGGATCACGTGCTCGATGGCACGCGTGTTCGCGATCGACGCGAGCGGATCCTTCGACAGCACGATCAGATCAGCGCGCAGTCCCGGCGCGATGGAGCCGAATTCCTTTTCGCGCCGTAGCGCGCGAGCGGCGTCGAACGTGGCCATGCGCAGAATCGCGTGCGGCGGAATGCCGGCGTCAGCGAACAGGCGGAGCTCATCGTGCAGACTCGCACCCGGTACGATCCACGGCGTGGGAGTATCGGTACCGGCGACGAGGTGCACGCCCGCGTCGTACATCTTCTTCGTGAGGCGCAGCAGCGTCGGCCACGAGCGCTGCGCCCGCGCGTATTGCTCGCGCGTCCACTCTTTCGTGAAGTCGCCCGCGGGCCAGCCCTTGCGAACCTTCTCCGGCACGAGCGCGAAGTCGGGGCTGTCCTGCTTGAAGAACTTCGTATGCATCGCCATGAGCGTCGGATCGACCGCCACGCGATGCTCGGCCAGCGCGGCGACCATTGCGTCGATCGCTTTTTCGTCGAGATGCTCGAGCCAATGCACGCGCGCCAGCATCCCGCCCGGTGCGGCCTCGCGTGCGGATGCAGGGATGTACACATCCGACCACGGCGCGGCGTGCTCGAGACCGTCGATGCCCAGGCGCGCCGCTTCGGTCCAGGTCGTGCGTTGCAGATGACCGATGAGCGGAAGCTCGTGGCGATGGGCTTCATCGATGGCCACCTTCACGAGCTCCGGCGGCATCGACGAGTACACCTTGATCGCGTCGACACCCGCATTCGCCTGCCAGCGGATTTCCCCGCGCACCGCGTCTTCATCGCGAACGATGACGAACGGCTCCGGATTGAAGTTCGAGCTGGTCAGGATGCGGCCGGCGGTGAAGATCGTCGGGCCGGTGACCTTGCGATCGCGCACGAGGTTGCGCAACAGGACCGCGTCGGCCGTTTCCGCACCCGGATCGCGCACCGTGGTCACGCCGAAGCGCAGGAACAGCCGCAGATGTTCGCGCGCTGACTCGCGGTCATAACGCGGCTCGATCTCTCCTTGCTCGTTCCACGGATGCAGCAGCAGGTGCGCGTGCATGTCGACGAGGCCCGGGATCACGAACTTGCCGGTGGCGTCGATCACGTGCGCGCCGTCGGGATGCTGCGCGACGTTTGCGGCGACGACGTCGACGATCTTTTCGCCGCGCATGATCACGTCCATTCCGCTGCGCGCGGCGGCGCCGGTGCCGTCGATGACGGTCGCGTTGTGCAGCACGAACCCGCGGGCGGCGATGCTCTGCCGTGCGACTTCATCCTCGAAACGCTTCTCAGCGGCCGCTACGAATTCGTGATATCCCTCGGGATCGACGAACACTCCCGTCCTCCGCTTCTCCTGGAGATCGAAAAAGTTGCCGTGCGAGGCGAGGAAAATCTTCGGCCGGAGCGAGCGGAGGGTCGCGAACTGGCGGCGATAGTCGTCGATGACGTTCGGATAACGCGGGTTGTCCACGAGCTTGTAGCTCGATGGCACGGTCGGGCTGCAGAGGAACACGGCGTCGTTCATAGTCCACGTCGTGCAGCCGCGGGTATGACCGGCGGTGATGCGCGGGGTGAGCGTGACGTCACCGAGCGTGACCTGCTCGCCGTCGACGATCTGCCGGTCCGCGACGATGGGAGGAAAGAGAAAGCGATCGCCGAACTGCGGATCGTCTTTGCCGCCCGCTGCATATGCGGGGGCTTCGAGCGTGCTGGCGATGAATTTCGCGCCGGTCACGCGCTTCAGCTCGGCGAGCCCGCCCGCGTGATCGTAGTGCGCGTGGCTGCCGATGAGGATGCGCACGTCGTTCACGCGGAAGCCGAGCTTCTCGATGTTCGCGCGGATCTGCGGCGCGGTCTCCTCGAAGCCGCCGTCGAGGACGATGTGTCCCTTCGGCGTGGTGATCAGGTACGAGGTGATGTCTTTCGCGCCGATGTAGTAGAGGTTGCCTGCGATCCGAAACGGCGGCACCGGCTCGTTCCACGCGCGCGAGACCGGATCTTTCTGCGCGTGCGCGGCGCCTGCGAGCAGTATGACCAGTGCAATGAGTCGTTTCATGGCGTGGACGGTAGGGGGTGAGTGTGGCGGAAACGTGGCCATCGTGGGGAGTCTCAGAGTCTCAGAGTCTCTGAGGGTCGGGGGGACAGGTCTCGCCTGTGGCGCCTGCCGTGTTCAGGATAACGCTCGTCCATGGCAGTGATCCAACGCTGACTGGCGGCCGTATGAACGCCGCTGCAGCCGACCCTCTGAGACTCTGAGACTCTGAGACTCTGAGACTCTGCGAATCTGCTACCCTGCGACTCGCCCGCCCCCGCCGGCGTTGAGACTTCCCGCCCGATCGTTTAAGGTGATCGCCAATGAACGTCGCGTTCCTCAAACCGCCCGTCGGCGGCATCCTCGGCCTGGAGATGCTCACGTTCGTCGAGCCTCTCGGACCGATCTGCGTCGCCGCTTGTCTCGAGGCGGACGGACACGTCTGCAAAGTCATCGACCTCCGCATCGACGGCGAGGAGAAAGGGCTGGCGGACTGCCGCGCCTTCGCGCCCGACGTCGTCGGCCTGCAGTGCAACTTCACGACCGAGCGCAATCGCACCATCCGCCTCGCGCAACGCATCAAGCGCGAGATGCCGAACGCGTTCGTGGTCGTCGGCGGTCATGACGCATCGCGCGATCCCGGCTGGTTCCAGCACGATGCCATCGACGCGATCGCGCTGGGCGACGGCGAGGAAGTGCTGCCGCCGCTGGTCAACGCGCTCAACGAGGGACGCGACCTCACCAAGGTCGACGGCCTGTGGGTGCGCGAGCACGATGGTGCATGGACGTTCACCGGTCACGCACCGTCGCGGCCGAACCTCGACACCTATCCCCTCCCCGCTCGCCATCTCATCGCGCATTACGCGAATCACTACTACATCAACTTCCGCAAGCCGCTGGCGCTCATGGAAACCGCCCGCGGCTGCCCGTTCAAATGCAACTTCTGCTCGGTGTGGAAGTTTCACGAGTCGACGTTCCGCGAGAAATCTCCGGAGCGTGTCGTCCGCGAGCTCGAGCAGATCACCGCGCCGAACATCTTCATCACCGACGACATCTTCTGGATGAACGTGAAGCGCGGTGAGGAGATGGCCAGGCAGATCAAGGCCTCCGGCATCCGCAAATACTTCACCGTGCAGACGCGCACCGACATCATCTGCAAGTTCCCGAAGCTGGTCGAACAGTGGAAGGACTGCGGCGATCTGGCCATCTTCCTCGGCCTCGAGTCCGTCACGGACGAAGGACTCAAAGCCGTCAACAAGAAGAACACCGCCGACAACAACGTCCAGGCCATCAACATCCTCAAGGACCTCGGCGTCGGCTTCACGCCGAACTTCATCGTCGATCCCGCGTGGGATCGCGACGACTTCAAACGCCTGCGCGACTGGATCGAGAAGATGGGCGCCTACAACAGCGGCTTCTCCATCCTCACGCCGCTGCCCGGCACCGATCTGTGGGACACCGCGAAGACGAACGTCAACACGCATGAGTGGGAGATGTTCGACATCGTGCACACCGTGCTCCCGACGACGCTCCCGCTCGACGAGTTCTATGCCGAGTACTCCGCGCTGTGGCAGCACGCGCTGAACGTGCGCTACCGCTACAAGGGCAAGCTCAAAACGTACCTGCAGCTCGGAGCGGCGCTCGCCACGCGCAAAGTCACGTTCAAGGCCGTGCGCAACGGCATGAACATCGCCAAGGTGTTCTCGCGGCCGGAGACCTTCCTCAGGGCGCACCATCAGTAGTTACCGTCCCGACCTCGCCTCGATCCATCACGCCGGCTTCTCCGAGTTCGCGCGTTCCGCCGCGCCCGGCGTAATCGCGCTCTTGAACACCATCTGGAACGACGGGCTCTCAGCCCGTCGAACCCTCGACATCGGCTGCGGCAGCGGCGTCCTCGCCCGCGCTCTCACCGACGCTGGATACGACGTTCTCGGCATCGACGCGTCTCCTGCGATGATCGAGCTCGCGCGTACCACTGCGCCCAACGCGCGATTCGCAGTCGCGACGTTCGCGAACGCCACTCTGCCGGAATGCGACGCGATCGTCGCGATGGGCGAAGTGCTGAACTACGGCACGCTCGAGGACGTCCGCGCATTCATCGCCAATGCCGCCAACGCGCTCGCGCCGCGCGGTCTGCTGCTCTTCGATGTCGCGGAGCGCGGTTCCTACCCTGCACACGATGAGCGCCGCATCGGCGGCGATGACTGGTCGGTGATCGTCATCAAGGACAGCGACGGTCAGCACCTCACGCGACGCGTGCTGACCTTTCGCAACGTCGGCGGCATCACGCGTCGCGATGAAGAAATTCACACGCTCGAGCTCTACGCACGCAAGGAACTGCAATCGCTCCTCCGCGAGCGCGGCTTCCGCGTTCGCATCCGCCGCTCGTACGGCTCAAGCCGGCTGCCGGCCGGTCATGCCGTTTACGTCGCAGAGCGCTAGAATGCCTTCCTCAGGGAGGTCCGTATGTACCTTCGTCGCTGGATGGATGCGGCAGTTCTCGGCACATTCGCTGTGAATGCGTTCGCGGCGATGACACTCCCACCCGCTCAGATCAAAGAAGCCACCGGCCCCGGCGGCGCCGTCGTGCATTACAACGCCAGCGCAACCGGCGGCGACGACCACAACGGACGTCCGACCATCGGCGTGGTCTGCTCACCTGCATCCGGATCGCTGTTCCCTCTCGGCACCACCAGCGTGCAATGCCAGGCTTCGAATGGCGAACACGGATCGTTCCAGGTCACGGTCATCGACACCACACCGCCTGCTCTCGACCTGCCGCATGACTTCAGTGTGCAGGGCACTTCTGCCGGCGCCACTGTTACGTATCACGCGACCGCACACGACCTCGTCGACGGCACGACCTCAGTCCATTGCTCTCCCCCGTCCGGGGCGTTCTTCGCCATCGGCACGAGCAACGTGCACTGCTCGTCGCGCGACTCGCGCGACAATATGGCGTCCGGCAAGTTCGCCGTGACTGTCATCGCGCCGCAGCCACCGCCTCCTCCACCACCGCCGCCGCACGACGACATCACGGCCGAGGCGATGGGGCCTACGGGTGCGGTGGTGACGTATACGGTGCCGGGAACGGGCGACGATCACAACGGACGGCCGCTGAAGAACGGCAACTGCTCGCCTGCTTCCGGCTCGACGTTCCCGCTCGGCGAGACCGTGGTGCGCTGCTCCGCCGGCACGTTCAAGATCACCATCGTCGATACGACGCCACCGGCGCTGTTCCTCCCTGCCGACATCACGTCGCAATCGAATGTCGTGACGTACATCGCGTCGGCGGAGGATCTCGTCGACGGCTCCGTGCTCGTCAACTGCACGCCGCCATCCGGTTCGACGTTCGACGACGGCACGACGCTCGTGCAGTGCTCCGCATCGGACATGCGCGGCAATTCGACGCAAGGTTCGTTCAATGTGACCGTCGAGCAGCAGCAGGATACTGAAGCGCCGACGATCACGGCGATGACGGCGACGCCGATGGTGCTCGAGCCGCCGAACGGCAAGCTGGTCGAGGTCGTCATCGGAGTGACTGTGATCGACAACGTCGACGATTCTCCGTACGTCGGCGTGTTCAATGTCACGGCGAACGAGTCGATCACCGACGATGACTGGAACATCATCGAGCCTCTGCGGATCGAGTTGCGCGCGTCGCGCGACGGACAAGGCGACGGACGCGTGTACACGGTTTGGGTCGAGGCCATCGACGACGCGGGCAACCGCAGCGTGGAAGGGGTGAACGTGCGCGTGCCGCACGACTCCGGCAGCAGCGTGTCGGCGCCGACGGAAGCTCCGAAGAAACGGCGCCGCGCGGTACGCTAGCGCGCATGCGACGTACGACAGCGGTTCTGTTCTGCCTTGGCCTCGCCATGTCCGCCCTCGCCGACGAGAGCTTCACGCTCAACATCCCGCCGCGGTTCAACCCGCAGCAGGAGACCGGCGAAGTGCGCATCGTGCTCGCGCTCAGCGCCGCCCCCGCCGGCTCGCAACTCCTCGTCAACGGCACCACCACGATCAACCTCGGCAGCACGTCGACGGTTGCCGGCGACTCCGTCACCTTCGAAGCGAGCGTCGGCAACGCCGCGCGCATCGTCTACAAACCGCTCTCGAATTTCACCGGCGATTTCTGCGCGGGCAATGTCACCATGGAGAAAAACATCCCGCTCCGTTTCATCGGCGCGCAGGACATCGTCAGCTACCGCATGTCGACGTACATCGTCGGCGCGCCGTCGGCGGAATGCTCGAAAGTATCGCGGCGGACGAACGACCTCGCGGCCTCGATCCTGCCGGCCGGCGACGGCGTGGCGCCCGATCTCGATGCGGTGTTCAAAGGCCGGCTGCACCTCGATGTCGTGCTCGTTCTCGACAAATCGGGCAGCATGGCCGGCCTGCCGCCGGGCTCGCTCATGGGAGCGTCGAAGGCAGAGATCCTCCACTCGGCCGCGACCGGGTTCGTCGCGCAGTGGAGCGCGATCGACGCCGACACGGAAGGCCTCGATTTCGCGCAGGACCGCATCGGTGTCGTCTTCTTCGACTCCGTCCCCTCGGCGCAATCGATCACCGGCGGCGATGCGCCCGCGAGCTTTTTCGTCCAGCGCGGAACCGGCCCTCCTGGCGCAATGCACCAATGGAACGCGGTCGTCAACAACATCAACACGCTGACACCGGGCAGCGCCACGAGCGTTGGCGGCGGCATCAACACCGCGATGTCGCAATGGGTGGCCGATCCCGACAACGATCTCTATCTCCTCGTGGTCACCGACGGCATCCAGAACACGGCTCCGCTGCTCGCGCCGACGCCGGCCGGCTTCCTCGGCCTCGCGCCGGTGAGCGGTCTCGATCCCGAGCTGCGCAAACGCTTCATCCCGATCCAGTCGATCGGCTTCGGTACGCCCTCGGCCGTCGACGCCGATCTCCTCACCCGCCTCGCGCTGGAGACCTCCGGCGTCAACTTTCTCAGCGTCAACGCGACGACGGCTTTCGCGAGCTTTGGTCAGGCGCTCGTGGCGATCCTTAAAGGCAACACCGCATCGTTGGCAATCCAGCGCCAGGACTCGCTGACCGGCGCCGGACCGAGCGCGCCGCGTTCGGTGCTCGTCGACGCCTCCGCGCAACGCGCCGTCTTCTCCGTGCAGTGGGCACCGCCATTGCGCGACGCCTTCGAGCTCGAGGTCTTCCGTCCCGACGGCACGCTCGCCACGCCGACCTCGACGGACAAACGGCCGCAGATCGCGTTGCAGTCGTTCGATTTGACGCGCAAGGACATCGGCACGTGGACGGTTCGGGTGAAGCGGACCAAGGGCTCGAAAATCGACGAGAAGCCACTGCCGTACAACCTCGACGTATTCTTCCTGGAGCGCGATCTCGACTACCGCTTCGCGTTCGATACCGTTCACGCACGCACCGGTGAAAACATCCGTCTGCGCGCGACGGTCGCGCACGATGGCAAGCCGCTCACCAAACTCCCGCCGAACGCCATCCGAGCGCGCGTATTGCGTCCGTCGGAAGGCCTCGGCAACATCCTGCGGGCGATGTCCGGCGACGCCGGCGGTCCGGCCGTGCCGAGCACGGACGCGCTCTCGCCGTATCACCGCAAGGTCGCGAACCTCGGCCGCCGCGTTCTCGATCGCGTGTCGCCACGCGAGGTGGCAACGGTGTCCCTCGTGGAGGAAGGGAAGGGCGTCTACAGCGTCGTGTTCGACAAGACCGACATCCCCGGTACGTACGCGTTCGAAGTCATGCTCGACTGGGACCACGAGCGCACCGGCCGCGTCCACCGCGAAGAGCGGATCGAGCAGATCGTCCGCGTGAAGCCCGACCGCGCGAAGACCATCATCGCCACGCGGCGCAGCGGCACTACCATGCACATCACGGTCACACCGCGCGACCGCTTCGGCAATTACGTCGGACCGGGTTACGCATCGCTCGTGAGAGCGCGGCTCAAGAACGGCGGCAAGCTCCGCAGCGATGTGCCCGTCGACAAGAACGAGACCGGCACGTACGAGTTCACCGTCACCGACGTGCGGCGCGGCGTGATGCCCGACGTCGAGATCACAGTGGATGGAGTCCCTGTAGGCAAACGCTAACGGAACGCCGGCGTCCCCGCCGGCTGAGCGGGCGCCGTCGCGGGCGCCGTCCCGGCGGACGGGAGCGAGGACACTCCCTGCTCAGCCGGCGCGACGCCGGCGTTCCAGGCGGCTTTCCCTTTGCACGTTCGCGCGGCGTGAAACTGAAAGCAGTGCTCCTCGACATCGACGGCACGCTCGTCGATTCCAACGACAAACACGCCGACTGCTGGGTCGAAGCATTCGCGCATTTCGACAAGCAGGTCCCATGGCACACGGTCCGCGAGCAGATCGGCAAAGGCAGCGACCTGCTCGTGCCTGACACGCTCAACGCGCGCGAGATGCAGACTTTCGGCGAGAAGCTGAAGAAGTATCGCGGCGAGCTCTGGAAAGAGAAGTACATGGACAGTGTGCAGCCGTTTCCCGGCGCTGTCGACGCGATGCGCAAGCTGCATGCGCGCGGCATCAAGGTCGCGCTGGCCTCGTCCTCGAATCCCGATGAGGTCGAGTACTATGTCGAGCTTCTCGGCGCCGGCGATCTGCTCGAAGGAACGACGTCGAAGGAAGACGCGGAGTTCTCGAAGCCCTCTCCGGAAATCTTTCAGGCGGCGCTGGAGCGCGTGAAAAGCGATCCGGCGCGATCGCTCGCTGTAGGAGATACGCCATACGACATCCTGGCCGCGCACCGCACGCCGGTGCCGATCGCCGCGGTGCTGTGCGGCGGCTTTCCGCGCGAGTCGCTAACGAAAGCGGAGTTCCTCTTCGACGACCTCCCCGCGATGGTGAAGGAGCTCGACCACATCGATGAGTATTTCCGGGACTGAGGCGCTGCACCGCCGCGCGATCATCGTCGACGGCCACTGCGACACTCCCTACCGCCTGCTCCGCCATCACGTCCACCTCGACGAGCACGATCCAGAGGCGCAGGCGGATTTGCGGTTGCTGCAGGAGAGCGGGATTACGGCGTCGTTCTTCGCCGCGTACGTGCCGCCGTTCTACGCGGGACGCGGCGCGGCGCGATTCGCGCGCACGCTGATCGACCTCATCGAGAGCGAAGTCGCACGCCGTCCCGACGCACTCACGCTCTGCAACGACAGCGCGGGCATTCGCGCGGCGAAACGGGACGGCAAGCTCGCGGTGATGATCGGCGTCGAAGGCGGCCACGCCATCGAAGACTCACTCGACATCCTGCGCGAACTGCATGCACGCGGCGCGCGCTACATGACGCTCACGCACGTCAACACGAACAACTGGTGCGACTCGTCGGGCGACCAGCCCCGCCATGGCGGCCTCACCGAGTTCGGCCGCGACGTCGTCCGCACCATGAACGACCTCGGCATGATCGTCGACGTCTCGCATGTCTCGGATGACGCGTTCTTCCACGTCATCGAGGCGACGCGCGTGCCGGTCGTCGCCACGCACTCGTCAGCGCGCGCGTTGTGCCGTCACCCGCGCAACATGACCGACGACATGCTGCGCACCCTCGCGAAGAACGGCGGCGTGTGCATGGTGAACTTCTTTTCCGCGTTCATCAGCGACGAGGTCGCGCAGGTGATCATGGCCGCGCAGAAACGCCCGAAGAACGCCAACAGCGACGCCGGCACTGGCGGGACCGAGGAGATGCCGGACGATCGCACTGACTGGGACACCTATCTCGAATGGTTCCAGTCTCTGGGCTGCCCGGCCGCGACACTCGATCAGGTCGCCGATCACATCTTTCACATCGCGAACGTGGCGGGGATCGAGCACGTCGGCATCGGCAGCGATTTCGATGGCGTGCCCGCATTGCCGGACGGTCTGCAGACGGCCGCAGGATTGCCGATGCTGACCGCAAGACTGGTGGAACGCGGCATGTCGGAGGGGGACGTGGAGAAAGTGCTCGGTGCCAACTTCATGCGCGTGTTCGAAGAAGTGGAACGCCGGCGTTCTTCGTGAGCCCCTCACCCGGCCTTCGGCCACCCTCTCCCCGCAAGCGGGGCGAGGGCTACCTAATGTGACCTTCGCCCCGCCGTGCGGGGAGAAGGTGCCCGAAGGGCGGATGAGGGGCGCGACGTCAATGCCGCACGGAACGTTTCTTCCCCTGCGGCGGCGCACCCGTATACGTGAACGCCTTCGATGACGTCGAGGTCTTGCTTCCCATCCTCACCGACACGTCCACGTTCCCCGCGGCATGCGCGGGCACGGTCGCGGAGATCACGCTCGGGCTGATCACCGTCACGTTCGTCGCGAGAGCTCCACCGAAGCGCACGGTCGCGCCTTCGGTGAATCCGGAGCCTGTCAGCACAACCTTCGTGCCGCCCGCGATCGGCCCTGTCGCGGGCGAGACGGAACGAAGCGCTGCTCCGACCGCGGTGCCGCGCTCGATCGTGACCGTAATCGGCCCGAAGCTGTTCGAGTAATAGCTGCCGACGAAGAATCGATACTCGACGCCGGCCGTGAGAGCGAGCGTCGTCTGTGGATCGTCGCCGCAGTTGCCGGTCAACTCCGTATTCGTCAGACACATCGCCAGCGCGCCGTGCGGTCCGCATGCAGGACCGCTGTACGCCGAGATGAACCCGGCCACGCGCGACGTACACAGCGAGAACGAATACGTGTCCGTCGCTGCCGGCGTGAACGACAGCCACATCGTGCGCAGCGGACGGAACGGATAACAGCTCCCGCCCGTGGACGGCTCCGAGCCGCTCTGCGCCGTCGCGACCTCGCTGTTGAGCGTGACAGACCACGGGAACGGACCCGCGGCCGGAACGACGAGCGGCGTCGCACAGTTGTCGCTCGACTCGGTGACCGTGACGACGACTTCATCTCCGCCGATCGCACCGTGTCCGTCCTGCGCAGTCAACGATACCGGCCAGATGCCGGCGCGATCGAACGTGTGTTGCGCCGACGTCGCGCCGCTCTTCGTCGACCAATCGTCGGGAAACGTCCACTGCAGTGACAGCGCGTCGCCATCCGCGTCGGAGGCGGCGCCGCTGAACGTCAGCGTGGAGCCGCGCGCGACCGACAACGATGCCGCTGGCGTGCTGATCGTGACCGCCGGCTGCCGATTCGTCACGCCGGTTACGTTGAGCTCCCAGATGCCGCGTCCGTGCGTGGCCGCGCGGAACACCGAGCCGTCGGGCAGGATCCGAAGGTCGTATACCGACACCGCGGGCATGCCGGTGCCGAAGCGACTCCAGTTCAGGCCGAGGTCGGTCGAGCGGTACACGCCGACGTCGGTGCCGGCGTACGCCGTCGACGGATCGGTCGGATCGAAGCGAAACACCAGCGCGCTGAACGACGGCAGCCCGTTTGCGCGCGCGGTCCAACTCGTGCCGCCGTCGATGGTGAAGAAGACCGACGGTCCCGACGTGCCGGCGATCGTGGCGAATGCCATGTCCCGGTTCAGCGGCGAGATCGCAAGATTCGTGACGTTGCGTCCCGGCAGACCGACGTTCGTGACGAGCCACGAGGCGCCGCCGTCGATCGTACGCAGTACGCGCGGACCTTTCGCGATCATGATCGTCGACGAGTGCGATGGAGCAATGGCGATTGCGCGAATCGTTTCCTCGCCCCACGCGCCGCCCGCGATCATGTTCGTGGAAAGCGGCACCCACGACTCGGCTGCCGCGGTCGATTTCCACACGCGCGTCGAGGCGAGATAAAGCGTGGACGGACTCGACGGATCGACTTCGAGGATGCTGAAGAATGGCTTCCGCTCGTCTTCATCGAACACGGGACCGCTCGGCGAAATGAGCGGCGCCGCGCTCGACGCGTTCTTCGTCCGCAACACCTCGGCGAACTGGAACGTCGACAGCGCCACGCCCGGCGCTTCCGCGTGCACGTAGCACTGGAAGCCGTCGCCGCCGCTGAAGTTCGACCAACTCGTGCCGCCCACGTCGGTGCGCATGTTCGTGCCGTTGTCCTGCGTTCCCGCGAGCACGCGTTTGCGATTCACCGGATCCATCGACATCGCGTAGTACTGGCGCGTCACGAGACCGCTGTTGCGCGGCGTGGCAGTGGATGCGTCATTGTTCGAGGTCCACACGCCGCCGTCGTTCGCGATCCACAACGTGCCGGCGTTGTCGTAGCGAAGGTCGTGGACATCGACATGCGGCATCGCGCCGGTGAATGGGAAATGCCACGTCACGCCGCCGTCCACCGTGCGCGCGTAGAACACGCCCCCCGCGATCACGACGTTCGCGTCGTGCGGCGACACCACGATCGTGTTGTCGTACCACCCCTGCGTACGCAGCAGGTCGTAGACGGTCGGATCGTCGCTCGAGGAGAGGCCCGTCTCCGTCCACGAGTTTCCGCCGTCCGTGGTCTTGTAGACATGCGAGCGCGTCGCCCCGCTTTCCGCGTTGAAGATTGCGGTCAGCGCGTAGAGCGTGCCCGGGCTCGACGGCGCGATGGCGATCGACATCCGCTCGACGCGGATCGCATCACTCGACACTGGCAAGCCCAACCCGGCCGGTGCCCACGTCGCGCCGCCGTTGGTCGACTTCAGCACGGTCGGCGCCATGAAGTTCTGCGCGGGCGTGCAGCTATTGCGCGCGCACCAGCGGCCGCGGTCCCACGTTGCGGCGTACAACACCGAGGCGTTGCTCGGATCGCGCACGAGATCCGTCACGTCGCCGAATCCCTGCCCGAGCAACTGTGTCGACGGAATGACGGTCGACCACGGGCCACCCGGTCCCGACGTCGAGCGCAACGCGCCTCGATTCGTGCCGACGATGATGTCGTCCATGTCCGTCGGATGCACGGCGATGCGATAGAACATCGACGCGAGCACGCTCGACGGCAGGTTCCAGGTCGTACCGCCGTCGTTCGACGTGAGCAGGCCGATACCGGGGATGAAGTCGCCCGCGTAACCGCCTTCGCCCGTCCCGAGGTAGACACGGGTCGGGTTGGAGGGAGCGTAGGCGACGGCGCCGACGGAAAGGTTCGGAATGGTCTCGGTCAGCGGCGTCCAGGTCACGCCGCGATCGGTCGTCCTCCACGCGCCGCCGCCGGCCGCGCCCACGATAGCCGTGTCGATGACGGTCGGATGCAGCGCGATTGCGACCGCGCGTCCCGCGCCGTTCGTCGGTCCGATCGACGTCCACACATTGCCCGCGATCGCCTCGGTGCCGATTCCGTAGCGCTGATCGAGCACTCTGCGCTCGTGCTCCACGCGCGAGATGTAGAGCAACGCCTCCGAATCGATGAAGCCGTAGTCGCCATGCCGCTCGAGGTGCTCGAGAACGCGCGCACCTTGGCAACCGTTCTCGCCGATGCGCATCTCCGGCGGTTCCTCTTGTGCCACTACCGGCGTCGTGAGAATGAGAAGAAGCGCGAGCAATCGGGGCATCGGGAGTTTCCTCGGGGTTCTGGGCGGACGAACAAATGTTAATCGACGTTGCCGGTCGCGCGTAATAGATGAGAGGAGGATCATCGATGAAGTCGCGTCTCGCGCTCATTGTTCTCACAGTTCTGTTGCCTCTCTCCGTTTTTGCGGACGTTCGTGTGCTGACGCTCGAATCGAGCGCACTCGCGGGAAACCAGTTCGGCGACCCGACGACGCAGACGTTCGCCGTTTACGTTCCGCCGGGTTACGAGGCATCGACCGCGCGATATCCGGTCGTGTATCTGCTGCACGGAATCGGCGACAGTTTCGAAGTCTGGACCAAGGCCTGGAAGATCCCGGAGATGCTCGACCGGCTGATCGCCGAGAAAAAGATCGCGCCGATGATCGTAGTGATGCCGAACTCGCGCAGCCGCTTCCTCGGCACGTACTACGAGGACTCGCCGGTCAGCGGCGGCTGGGGCAGTCTCGTCGCCGTGGAGATCGTCGGCTTGGTCGATCGGCAGTTCCGCACCATCGCCACACGTGAATCGCGCGGTGTGACCGGCCATTCGATGGGTGGCTACGGCGCGATCCGCTTCGGCATGGAACGCCCCGAGCTCTTCAGCGCCGTGTACGCCATGAGCCCTTGCTGCCTCGATACGGTCGAGGACATCTCGTGGGGCAACCAGCAGGCGTGGCGCACGTTCCTCGGCTTCAAGACGCGCGAAGACGCGGACGCGGCGCTGCAGAAAGGCGACTTCTACCCGCCGGCCATCCTGTCGCTGCTCTCCGCCGTCAGCCCTGATCCGAAAGCGCCGCTGGGAGTCGAGGTGCCAGTGCGTCTCGACCACGGCGAGCTCACGCCGATCGAGCCCGCCTTCACGAACTTCCGCAATCAGCTTCCGGTCCGGCAGGTCGCGCAGTACCGCGACAACCTGCGCAGGTTGCGCGCGCTGCACATCGATTACGGCTTCAGCGATCAATTCGCGCACATCCCGGTCGCGAGCGCCGCGCTTTCGCGCGAGCTGATTGACCACGGCGTGCCGCACGTGCTCGCGGTATACGACGGCGACCATCGCCAGCGCGTCGTGGAGCGGATGGAAAAGATCGTCTTTCCGATGTTCTCGGAGGTGCTGGCGAAGTGACGGTACCTCGGAGTACCTCGGGTTCCTCGGAGGGGATGGAGCCTAAAATCTGCCGAGCCCCTCCGAGGAACTCCGAGGTACTCCGAGGAACTCCGAGGTACCAACCGGTTACAATCCGTCGCGCATGCCGTCCGAAGTCGAAGTCTTCCGCGATCTCGCGCGCGCCTACTGGTCCGGCGGCGAGATCCGCTGTCCGAAACATCCGGCCGCGCGGCTCGTGGGCAGCTTCGTGCAGACCACGTTCGCCGATCACGTCTTCCTCACCTGCAGCGTGGGGAAGGAGACGATCCAGATCCCGCAGCGGCCGAAACAGATGGAGTTCTACGACCAGCAGGTCGAAGGCTTCGTCGAGAACATGCAGCGCGGCGATGCCATCCTCTGCTACCGCTGCCAGTCGAAAATCGAAGTCTCGGCCAGGGAAAACGGTGAGACCGGCATCACCGATTACGCCTTCACCTGCATCCGCTGTTTTTCGTGGGGCCGGTGGGTGGGAAAACCGGAGCTGGCCAAGATCGGGAAGGACTGAACGACGGATTCAGGGTAGGGAATTACCTCTCTCCGTCACACCTTAAGCGAGTGCCTGTGCAAGGAGTGCCCTTTGTCGTTCCTCTCCAACGAGATGATGGTTGAAGTACCGGTCGAGGTTCTCGACGCCGGACCGCGCTGGTCGTACGGAAATCTCGCCGCGAATTTCGCGCGCGTGCAGATCCTCGTGACCTGGTACGGCGGCGATCCGGACCGCTATCTGCACGCGATCGAGAACGGCATCGAGGACGCAGATGATGCCGCGTTCGTCCGCCAGCTCCGGGACCGGCTCAAGGTCGATCCGTCACTCCTTCCCGACATGCGCCGCATCGTCGGCGAATTCGCCACGCGCTTCGCCTCGGCGTAGCAGACAATAGCGGCCGTGCCCGGCCACATCGTCATCATTGGCGGCGGTTTCGCCGGACTCTACGTCGCGCGCGGACTCCGCCACGTCGACGCTGACATCACCCTCATCGACCGCCACAACTATCACCTCTTCCAGCCGCTGCTCTACCAGGTGGCGACCGCCGGTCTCAATCCCAGCGACATCGCCGCGCCCATCCGGTCGATCCTCCGCAAGCAGAAGAACGTCTCCGTCCTCCTCGGCGAAGCGACCGCGATCGACGTCGTACGGAAACGTGTGCAGCTCGCCGACGGTCACTCGCTCTCGTACGACCACCTCGTCGTCGCCACAGGCGCGACACATTCGTACTTTGGCCATCCGGAATGGGA
>Ga0196977_1000178_pt1 | contig 39922 bp, 57 predicted proteins | sample S3v_1013CmetaG_FD_148634 | JGI IMG/M metagenome (GOLD analysis project Ga0196977, IMG submission 148634) | Soil microbial communities from Anza Borrego desert, Southern California, United States - S3+v_10-13C | ecosystem: Environmental > Terrestrial > Soil > Desert | place: USA: California... | reverse complement strand
GAGGGTTGCTTCGTCCCTCCCTCACCGCCAGAAAAACAAGCAATTGTTGTTAATAGCAACAATGGCTTGCGTTTCAGCCTAAATTATCCGCCTCTCGTGTGTAGAATGTGGCAGGTTACGACAACCTGCCACAGTTTTAGACTTATTCTAAAGCTTTTCTACACATGGCAACTGTAAGAGCCGTATTGCGGCAGCAGCGGGAAGGTGATCCCCACTACATTTATTTACTTGTAACCGTCGGCAGCGTGCCGCGGCCTATCTCCTTGCGGGCTACCTGCACCCCCGAGCATTGGGATCCCGGGGACAGCAAAAATAAAATCCCGGCGCGTGTGCTGCCCTCGCATCATGATCACCATTTTCTCAACCAGCTGATCAGGAAAAAATTTTCAGCGGCAGAGCAGGTGCTCAATCTTCTGCAGCTGAATAATATTCCAATCACGCATTCTGCTTTTTCTCAATACTGGGGATCGGCCGGCGGAGGCGCCAGCACGGATTTTAAAACGTTCGCCAACGACCTGATCGAGCTGAAGCGAAAAAAGAAATTGCACGAGGATACGCTGGGGAATTATACCCAGTGCGTGAACAAAGTTTGCGAGCTGCGGCCGGGCATTTCGCTTTTCGATATCAACCACGAATTTTTAGAACGCTTTGAAGCATTCCTGATCGACGACTGCAGGCACGAGCTAAGCACCGTGGCGAAGCATCTTTCTCACCTGCGCATGTTCGTTAAAAAAGCCTTCGCGCGCGGCATCATCAAAGCCAACCCTTTCGCTGAATTCCAGATCTCCGGCGCCAGGTCTCAGCGCATGCCGCTCAGCTCGCAGCAGCTGCTGGCTATTCGTAACCTGGAAATCCCCGAGCACATGCACGGGCTCGAGCGCGCCCGCCGGCGCTTTCTTTTCCAGTGCTGCACTTCGATGGCATTTGTCGACATGCTCGCCGTGCAGTGGTCGCAGATCACCGAGCACGCTATCCTGCGCCCAAGGAAAAAATCGAAGGAGCAGCAAAATATCCCCCTGCTGGATCTCACCCGCTGGATCCTTGACCAGCAAAAAGCGGAGCTCGAGCAAATCCGTGCTCGGATCGCATGCTCGATCGATGCGCTTCAAAGAAAACTGTCGCACTTCCAGGAAACCGCATCGAAAGACAGCGTTCGCATTGGCCGGCTGAAAAGACGAATCGATCGGCTGCAGGCGCGCCTGGATAGCAATTGCGTATTCGAATCGATCGCCAACTTCAAATACAACAAGCACCTGAAAACACTTGCCGCGATGGCGAAGATCGAGATCGATCTGATCAGCCACGTGGCCAGGTACACTTTCGCCACCCAGGCGCTGAACGCCGGGGTGAGCAAAGAGGCTGTGATGGACATCATGGGGATCACGCAGGAAAAAACGCTTCGCATTTATCAACGCGTGGCCGACGAGTTCCGGGTAACGGAAATGAAGAAAATGGAAAATATCCAGGCTTTCCGCCTGCAGGCTTAGCGGCGTTCGGAAAGCAGATCCGTGCGCCGGGAAAGTTTACGATCGGGAACAAATGATTTTTCAATAATTCACTCAATCAACTAACCTAAAAAATGTCAACTATGAAAAAGCGAATCGGAATTATGCTCACCCTCGTGCTGCTCAGCTGCGCGGCATTCACTACTGCAGTCGTCAAGCGCACCGGCGAGCCTGCTAAGCAGGAAGGACTTTACATTTTTATTCTCTCTACACCCACGGACGAATACGAGCACCTGGGCACGGTGAAAAGCCCGGGCGTGGTGATGAGTAAAGATTTCGAGGATCTGCTCCGGACAATGGTAAAGCGCGCGAAGAAAGAACATCCGAATGCCGACGCGCTGCTTTTCAACACCGGCACGATTTACACGTGCGATGCTGTGAAATTTAAGTGAAGCAGCGCCCCTCCAGTGAAGCCCGACCTTAGTGTCGGGCTTTTTTTATATTTGTTTTATGTCGGAAGAAACACAACAACATATGAAATTCCCCCGTCCCAACAATAAAACAACGCAGGTGCGCAGCTCTGGCGCGCGTGAAAGCATTGAGCTTGTGATGCAGCTGATCCGGGAGCATTCCCACCAGGTCGATGACGCTGCTCATTCCATTGGGCCGAAAAAAAGCTTCGCTTCAAAGTGTAAAGCAGTTTGGGATTTCGCATATAAAATTCTCTCTATTAATCCGCAGAAGGAAAATATCATTAAAAGTCCCGCTCGCGTCTGGCAAGATCGCTCTAAATCGCCGGGGGAAAGCATCGAAACATCCTTGGTGTTTGTTGGGTCGCTTTTGCACCGGCTGAACGTCCCTTTTAAAATTCGGCTTGCCGCATACGAAAAGAACCAGGATTTCCGAAACGCTTACATTGTTGCAGGCACAGGAAATGATTTCATCGTGCTGGATCTGACCAGCGGCAAGTACAACTTTGAGCATCCTGGGGCTATTCGCACAAAAGACATTTCCTTTTGAAATGATCTAAAATAATGCGCTTAGCAACTTGATTCCGAAAAGCAGCATATCCGCCAGCGCCTTCCATGAATTTCTTTTTTCTCCCTGCCGATTCATGATAACGTTGCTGCTGCTTTTGTTAACGTTGTTGTTGTTGTTGATCTGCTGCATGCCTTAGTTTTTATCATCAAAGATGAGTTGCTCGCTGGAAATGATTGCGAAGAATTTCCGTCGTGTTTCGAGAATTTCCGTTGTGTTCCGAGAACCGGCCATTGTTGCTTGTGAAATCCGGCCTCAAGTTGATTTAGGTTGACTTTTGCCAAGTCGACTTGCTTTTGCGATCGCGGTGATCACGCCGGCGCCGGCGGAACTACGACACTACCCGAAGATCTTCCCAGCGCGTGGTATAGCATGGAGAAAGCAACTGCTGCCTGAGCTTCCAGGAAGGCCGCGTACCTACAGCTGTAGCCCGGCCAAATGCGCCGGCGCCCTGGGCGGCGATGCGCACGGTGCCTTTGCCGAAACGCTTTTGCATTTCATCCATCACGCTCATAATCGCCGGGCTGTTCTTCATGGCGCCCTGCTCGAACATGGCCAGCTGCGCATTCTGCTCCGGGCAGAGATCCATCACGATCACCCCGCTCTTCTTGTATTTCAATCCTGGGCGGAAGATCCTGCGCAGGCCGGCGAGCGATCGGCGGATCAGCTCCGCGGTGCAGCTGCTGGGCCGGGGCAGTCGGATGATCACGGCATTCGAATAGTACGGCTGATCGGCGCTGAACGGGCTCGTCTGCAGGAACACCTGTAGCACCGAGCAGGCGCTCTTCTGCCGGCGCAGCTTTTCTGCGCACATCGCCGCGTAGTTGGCCGTGGCCTCCTCGATCTGGTCCAACTCGGTGAGCTGGCGCCCGAAGGATCGCGAAGTGCAGATGTTTTGTTTCGGCTCGGCCTCCAGTTGCAGATCTGCGCAGGGGCGCCCGCGCAGCTCATGCACCAGGCGCAAGCCTACAACGGTAAAATTCTTGCGTATAAGCGCGTCTGGCGCATCGGCGAGCTGCGCGCCGGTGAAGATGCCAAGCGCGTTCAGTTTACGCGCGTAGCGCGGCCCTATGCCCCACAGATCGGCCACCTTTATCGCCTCGAGCGCGGCGCGGATCTCGCCGGCGCCGTTCAACCGCAGCACGCCGGTGATCACCGCCCGTTTCTTGCAGAGGCGGTTGGCCAGCTTGGCCAGGGTTTTTGTTGGACCGATACCGATAGAAACCGGGATGCCGGTCCACTGCAGCACGCGCGCGCGGATCTCGCCGGCGAGCTGCACCAGGTCACGCCCTTCCATGCCGGTGAGATCCAGGAACGCTTCGTCGATGCTGTATATTTCCACTTCCGGGGCGCATTGCTGCAGGATGTCCATTACACGCTGTGAGAAGTCGCCGTACAAGGTGTAATTGGAAGAGAAGATCCGCACCTGGTGACGGGAGAAAAATTCTTCGCGCTTGAAAGCCGGCTCGCCCATCTCGATGCCCAGGGCTTTGGCCTCGGCGCTGCGCGCGATCACGCAGCCGTCGTTGTTGCTGAGCACGACGATCGGCACACTCTCCATGTCGGGGCGGAACACACGTTCACAGGAAGCGTAAAAGTTGTTGCAGTCCACCAGTGCGTAGATCTTCCCGCGGGAGGATCTGCGTGCTGCCGGCGTGCCGGCGCCGTTAGCTAGGGCCGGGTGATCACCGGCGGGCGCCGGTGGGTTGCGGTGATAAAATCGTCGGTTGCTGCAGGCGGGCACGAGCACGTCGGCCACGCCGGGGGCTATCTCTTCTTCTCTCCACATAGCTTTGCACTTTACGGGGTTGGGTAGTACAAAGCTATCCTGCGGGCAATGGCCTTGTCAAGCAACGTTCGGACAACGCGCTGAGGCTGGCGGCAATAAAATTTGCTTTAAAACCCTGCTTGTCAGAAGCAATAAAGGAGGGATTAAAATTCCGTGGCGAGGGAATTTTAATCGTCAAGTAAAGATGTTGTACTTGCGGCTGATCACCGCGATGCGCGCCTTCAAGTCTTCCGGAACCGGCTTTTTGTTTTTCCCCTGGCCGGGCAAATCCAGGTAAATGAAAACGAGCTTGTAACAGTCCTCGATCTCGCTGTCCGTCATTTTTGAAAACGGCCCGTTAGTGCCTTGGCCGGGATGCTCACTTTCGTCGAGCCGGATCAGCGCGGCGCGCATTTGCTTTGCAGATAGATTCTTTTTCTTGCTCAGCGCGATCGCGGCGATCGCCGCGCCGCCGACCAGGATGAGAGGCAGTGCTTTCATGTGATGCGTAGGTTAAATTTCGTAAATGATAAATTCGTTGACGGCGACTTCGCGTAGTTCCACATTCTGCAGGTGATTATTTACCGTGAGGAATTCAACCACGCCTGCCAGATCGGGATCCGTCAGGCAGGCTTCCGGAACGACGTAAAGCCCGTTTTGGATAGGTACGGGCACCACGTCGGCGAAGCACGGGAAAAGCTGAGCATTTTCCAGCTTGAAATTTTCGAACCAGATTTTCTGGTTTTCGATGAGCACAAAATGTCTCATACGGCGCGCCCGAGATAGGTTTGAAAACTTTGCACGATCTGATACATTGTTTGCGCTTCCGCTGCAGTGAGTCCGCTCGACACTGCAGCAAAAGCACATTGCCGGTTAGTGAAGAGCTCCGCCACACCTTCATTGTTCCGGGCACCAATGTAGAGCTCAAACGCCGGCAGCGAGCCGCCGCTTGTGGTCTGGCTTCCCAAACTCGTTCCGTTGCGGTATGCGGCGTGTGCATTGGATGCTGTGCGGGAAAAAGTGAACATACCGCTGCTGTTGCTGTTTGCTGCATTCAGCCGGCCCTGAGCGGTATTGTTGTCGTACTGCTGAGAAATAATGCCGTCGGGCGCAAGCGCGGCTTTTAAAAAAACAGCCAGGAACGCAGTAGCTGCATTGTTTCTTGCGCCGATCTCCGAAATGGATGCCGCGGCGGTATCCTCCCTGGAGTAGTAATGCAGCGCCGTATTGTTGGCTGTCAGAACCGCGGAAGGAACAAGCCCAGTGCGGCCGAATTGGGTGCCGTTGAAATCGACCCCGTTGGCGGAATGCGTGGGAGAATTTGACCAAACAATCGGGTAAAGCGCCGAATTTTTCAGATTGAAAGAGTGCGCGGCCGCCGTGCCGCCGACAATTGGATAGATCGCATAAAATTTACTCCAGAGTCCCGCATTTTTTAAATCCTTTACCAGGTTGTTGATCGCGGTTTTTTGCGTCGGGCTGCTCAATAATGCCGCATTGATGAACGCCCTGGCGTCCGAATCCAGGAGGTTATCAAAAAGCAGTAGCCGCCGTGCTGGAGTGCTCATCGGTTAGTAATTATCTGCGCTGAGCTTGATCTGAAATTTTTGCTCGCTCGCCGGCGTGAACGCATCGAGCACTTCGAGCAGACCGTAAACCGTGCGTGAGTCGCTTTCACACTTGTACAATATGCGGATGTCTGGCGATTCAGCTTTGGCAGCGGTGGAGCCGGATCCTGAAGTGCTGCAGGCCGGAAATTCCACCGTGCCGATGCGACTGGCGAAATTGGCATAAAGCAAGGTGTACGGCTCGTTATCGTTTATAGCCGTAGGGCTGATTGTGAACAGGTGCAGCCGGAATCTTGCTGTATTTCCGCTTTGATTCGTCATTAGGCGGGCCTTCGTGATGTAGCCGGCTCCGCCGTTAAGCCTGGCTAAATCCGTGAAGGTGAAAGCAACGGGAGCTGTCGTGCTGTTCGAAACCGCATCGTTCGCGGCGTATGCGGTGGCGTTTGCCGGTCGCGTCAGCTCCGACATAGCAACGTCGGCAATATTGCCGCCTACGGTGCCCAGGAAATTCGTGCCGGCAGGCAGTGCAGCATCAGATGCCAAGAGCACACGGAGGGTTTGCGTCGAAATGGCGCCGTTGCCAAAATCCGCAACGCCGTTGGCATTGCCGATCAGCGCGGCGACGCGCGCAGCTGCAGCTGCGCTGCCGAAGTTCAGGATGAACTGCACCAGCTTCGCATCGATGCTGTCCAGGCTTGCATCCATGCTGCTCATGCTTGCAACGCCAGGGCTGTCGGTGGCCAGGATCATTCGAAGCGTTTGCGCGGAGGCAGCGCCGGAAGCAAAATCCGCAGAGCCGGTGGCGTTGCCCAGCAGCGCGGCAACGCGCAATGCCCGCGCCGCATCGCCGAAGCTGTACACGGCTTCAAGATCTCTTCCGCCGGCGGCAGTAGCATCGTGCTCGTCGGTCATTATGGTTACTGAACCATTTCTTACTTGTAGTGACATGATTGAATTTTTTAAGTGAGCTTGACCTTGTTTCCTTGCACCTTTTCCGGATTGGTTCCGAATTGTTTTTCAGCAAGCGCGTGAAGGCGCGTAGTGCTGTATTCTTTCCCGGTGTCAAAATGAACCGGATCGTAATAGCTTCCGAATTCTCCTCCCCAGCGAAATCCCAGCTGCTTGCCGATGGCTACAACGCCGGTGCGCAGCCATGCTTCTTTCGGTGAAGCTTTTCGCAGGAACTCGGTTCCTTTCTGCAGGTTGATGTCGAGGGCCATCCCGAAGTTGTGATGGCTGAAGCCGGGCTTTGCGTTACGAGAATCTTCCCTGTGCAGCCGCGCCTGGTGCGCGTAGGTGCGATAGCCGCTGGTGATGATCACGTTGTACCCGGTTTTTTTCTGCACCTGGTCGATGAACGCGCGGAAGCGGGGGGCGACTGCCTGGTGCAGCTCGCGCAGGAATGCTTCGTGCTCGATGCTGAGCACAACCTTCACTGCCTGCTCACCGGCCGTGGCCAGCAGCAGCAAGCCGCCGGCGATCGCACCGCTGATGATCAACGCTTTCTTGTTCATTTTTTCTTTTTCTTTCTGCCCGGCCGCGCAGCTGCAGCAGCGTTCTCGACCTTGCTTTTTTTGGCGGGCTTCTCGCTTTTTTTCTTCTGGGCGCCGGCGAGCTCCTCTTTGAGAATTTTCCCGGTGGAGATAACGTATTTCAAGCCGGTTGGACCGTACCGGTTTTTGTCGGAGAAGACGTAGTTGTTTTCGAATGTGGCGTCTACCTTCACCACGTGCAAATTGATCGGGCAGTCGAAGATCGGCCTGGTGCCTCCGCGGATGCTTCCGGATGTTGTGGTTTGAAATATGAAGAACCAGATCGTCGAGCGGAACTGGGTGCGCAGTCGATCGACTTCCTTTGAGTCGACCTCGAGCTTTGTAAAAGAGTCGATCAGGATCACATCGTAATCTTTGGTGTATTCCTCGATGCTCTGCATATGATCGGGAATGTGATCGGAGTCACCCATCGCAATGCTCGCGCGGTTCTTTTTCTCGATGTATTTGTCACGGCAGTAATCGACGATCGAAGCGTCAACACCAGTTTCAAGCAGCAGAAGCAGCACTTTCATGCCGGCGCCGGCGAAAGCATTAGCCGCCTGAAAAAAGAATTGTGTTTTACCTCCGCCCTGTTCACCATCCAGGGTGATGGCCAGCTTGTAGCGCTGCAGGTCTCCGAAGATCTCACCGATTTGCCCGGGCAAACGGAACGTCGGCTTTTTTTCTACTTCCTCATTGGCATTTCGCAGGCGAGGGCGTTGCCCGGCATCTGCGCCAGGCGCCGACGCCCCGGCATCGACCTGAACAGATGCGCCGGGACTATCGTGTTTTTCGATCTGCCTTTGTGCTGCAGCTGCAGCCCGGGCCTTGGCCTTTTCCTTGCCTTTGCGCACGATGTTTTTAATGCCGGCAGCAGCCTTGCCTGCGAGCTTCTTTATCGGATCGAAAACTCCCTCGAGCTCGCCTTCGCCGTTGAGCATATTTTTGATCCCTTCGCCTACGACGGTTGAGACCGCAGCGGCGGCGATCAGCGGCAGGATGCCAAGACCATGAAGATCCTCGAGTATTTCTTCCCGGCGCTCTTTTGCAATCTTCACCTTTACTGTATCATTCATTTCCGCCTGCAGCTGCTGCAGATTTTTGCACATGCAGCACAGTGCTTCATCGCTCGGATCGGCGGACTTGAATCGCTTGACCAGGCCGGCGACCTGGTCACGGGTCAATTCGCGGCCGTGCAGGCCCAGGTACGCGCAGAGCAGATCAGCTTTCTCGTTGGAAGGGCCGAACAGGGATTGCTGGCCGGGCAGGACAAATTGCTTTTCGTACTTGCTGTTGCGCGCTACGGCCGCTTCGATAATTTTTTTCTCCGCCTGCTTTTTGTAAAAGGGGATGTTGTCGGAAAAGTCAAATTTCCTCAGCCGTTCCTGCGGCATGATGTCAAACATGTTCACATAGAACTTCAGCCACTCGATCAGCGTATCGAGACCTTCGATGTTTTTTGCAGCGACGCGCTCTTTGAGCAGTTGAAGAAATTTCGTCCTGGAGTAAGAGTTCTGTGTGCCAAAAAGCGAGCTCTGGGTGCGGATGGCCGTCTTGATCCCTTCCGAAAGCCTGGAGATCTCCTTTTCGTTGTTTTCGATCAGCCGGCTCAGCTCGGTACGCTCAGCCGATGTTTTGGCTTTGCGTTTCTGCTCGAGCAGCTTTTTGCTTTCTTCCTGCAGCTGGCGGATCCTTTCCTGGGCCTCGGATGTATCAGCGCGGCCGCCGGCGCCGGCTTTTCCTTCGCTGTGCAGCAGCAAGGCCTGCTCAGGATTAAAGTCGATCGTGGAAACGCGTTTTTCCACTCGGGAAACGAACTCATCCTTTTTCAGTAGCAGCCCCTTGTCCGAGAATAAAAAATCAAACATTTCATCTTCGTGCAAATTGCTCAGCTGTGAGTAATGCTCCCGGAGTAATCCTACCCACATTGCTTTATTCTCGATATACGGGAACTGCGTGCGCGCTTCGGTACCAAGGGTGAGCAGGAATTTTCCTTTCGGATTCAGGTGGCTGTATGCTTCCAGGCGCTGCCAGTTTTTGAAGGTCTTGCGGATATCCGCCTTGGCCAGCTTCTCTACGTCGCGCATGCGCACGTATGCGCGAATATCCTCCAGGAGCGTTTCCGGGCTGTTGTCGCGGTTGGCGAAGATTTTAGCAAATCGAATGGCCTGCTGCTCGGTGCCTTTGAAGAAGCTGGAGGGGATTTCCTGCTTCTTCATGATCCTGTGCGCCTCGAGGCGGCTGTGGCCGGAAAGGATGTACACTTTGCCGTTGGCAGGATCTTCCCAGAGCTTAACGGGATCCAACCTGTTCGAGTCATAATTCTCCACGATGCGCATAACGCTTTCATGGCTGAAATCTTCCTCTCGGTTTTGGAAGCGCTTTGTGTCGACGTGGATCTTCTCAACGGGAAAAAATACTGCGGCAACCTGCGGGACTTCGAGCAGCTCCTTTGCTGTAAGCTTGGTTGACTCCGTGCGAGCTGGTGCGGGTTCTGAACTTTTAATTTCTTCGGGCAAGCGTTTGCGGATGGCCAGAAGCAGCTGATCGAAAACCTTTTCGATGCGCTTAAACTCATTATCGGTTAAATACCAATTCTGCTTCAGCGTCTTGTCGGCGCCGGACCCGCCGGCGGAAACGAATTTGAATTTCGATAGCGAAACGTTGAACCAGCCGCGCTGCTTGAGCTTGTAAACCACATATTTTTCGAATGCTCGCGCGAAAACTTCCTGCGGCAGCTGCAGGTACTGCCGGCGGGAGTGTTCTCTGAGACGACGAACGTAAGGCGAGGCCTTGCCGTTTTCAAAATAAATTCCGTGCATCAACTTTTTGCACAGGCCCAGCAGATTTTTGTTGCTGCTTTCTCCCAGCGTTGCCTCAATGCTCAAAAAGCCGCTTGGGGTTTTCTCCAGCTTAGATCCGCAGAAGTAATCCAGCGCGTGCGCGAATTCGTGCGCGAAGGACTGCAGCCCGCGGCTGAGCATTGCAAAGGTGTACCTGCGCTTTCTTTCTTTGCTGTCGCCTGCATCGCTCAGGTATTTGAAGTTTTGCCGGCTGTGCCTGGTCAGGTTGATCAGGAAAAGGCTGGGGTCGAAATGACCGCTGGAGTTGGGAAGGCCGCGAGATCCAAAGCAAATGCTCAGGTTTCCACCCAGACCCATTTGTACGCGCGAATAGCCGAGCAGCTTCTGCAGATCGTAGAGCGCCACGGCAATGCCAAGCATGTAGTTTTGACGATCCTCTTCAGTGGTCCATTTCCCGAATTCAAAAGCGCGGATGCCGAAATATTTTTGCAGGAACAACGGAGCCTGCTGCGGATCTGTAAGCAGCTCGCTGAAGGATTTAGGAACCTCCGGGCCCTGGCGAACAGTATCATCACCGGGCTTGAAAAGACGCTGTGGCTTCTGGAAGAGTACCCAGTGCTTATCAAGCGCCGACTTGCCCGGAACGATACCAGCATCGTTTATTTTTCCTAATTCCGTCATTGTGAAAGCAGCTTGTTCAGCTGCAGCTTTATTTTTTCGCGATTGCGATAAATGAAAATTCCTGCCACTGCGGCCACTGCAAGGCCCACCAGGGCGCCCTGGTTCCTGGAAGCCGCCTGGACAGCTTCCAGCGCATAGACGTTTACCCGTCGCAGCCAGGTGTTCAGGTATCGTGAGCCGTATTCTTTTCTCTGCTGATCAGTCTTGCTGTTCCAGCGCTTGAAAAGATCGAACAGGAAGAAATAGGGATCTCCCTGCAGCAGTTGACCGGCCGAGTACTTGAACATCGCGGTGCGATACTGCTTGAACTCGTCGAAAAAACGCTTTTCAGGTGCTTTGTTGATCGCTTCCACAACGTTTTGCTTCATCGTGGAATCCAGATCGAATTTGCCTCCAAAACGTTTGTTCAGAAGGTGCTTGATCATCACGATCGTGCGGGGCAAACCGGAAAGCGTGTGATCAAAGAGCTGGTTGGCTACGGCCTGGGATTTAATAAAATCAGCGCCGATCGAATCCCAGTATTTTTTTTTATAGACGGGCTGAGCGAGCTTGTCGAGATCCGGTGAAGTATAATAGCGGGGGATTGGAGTGACTTTTTTTACACGGTCGATCACAGGCCATCCCGGCCAGCTCGGCTCGAACTTGCGGGCGATGCCGCGATAGGTTTCCCCGCCGGCGTCGTGTGGGTCATTGACATATCCGCCCTCGTTCTGCTTGGATATTTCCCAGGCCTTTTCGAAAACAGCCATCGCTTACACATCGAGAAGTTTCACTTTTGTTCTGTCCACCCAGCGGATCTGATCCTGGATTGTTCGAAACTGAACCCAGCTTTTTCCGTTCATGCACTTCTCAGCCATTTCACCGTTGTAATGCCCCAGCACAATCCCCGCGCGCGCGAATCGCACGCGCTGCATGTTCGGATAAAGAACTTCAGCCGGCGCGATCGTAACGACCTCCTTGCGAAAGTTCGTATCCGCCAACCCGCCAAGTTGCGTGGAAGCGGCATTGTATTCGGCCTGCGAAATGGATGCAACACGCTTGTCCTTGACCATCTGCAGAGCTTTCTCTGGTGTTGTCAGATCTACCTGCGAAGCGGCCACCCACACCTTGAGCCATTCGGCAGGTTTGCTGATGCGATCGCGCGTTGGGATGCTGATCTCCATGAACAGCACACCTTGCGCGCCGGCGGCGGGGCTATTGTCAAATTCCGAGCGGCCGGTTGCCACGCCCAGGTAATTGCCGGCTTTGGCCAGGATGATGATGTTGGCTTTTTTAGCTACTGCAGGAACGATCACGTTCACAAGCGGTATATGGCTTACTACCTGGCTTGCCGTTCCTTTCGGGCTCGGGATAACAGGTGTTTTGCGAATGTTCACGTCCGACTTTGCAACGACGTGATCACCGGCTTTGAATTTGAGCTTGGCCTCCAGCAGCTCGCCGGTTTTCGGATCCTTTTTCTTGAACTTGAAAGTGTTCAGGAACTTCTGGTAATTGTCGTCACCCAGCGCGCTGCGAAGATCTGCATCAAGATTGCCGCCGCGAGACAATTTTTTGTAGCTCTTCATCACCTCGTCCCAGTCCTGGATTTCTTTTGCCAGGTCAAGGATTTCCGGGTCGCGGTTGATGAACATGCTTTTGAGGAATCCCTGGTCAAGATATTTCTGCAGCTTGCCGGCAACGCGCGCGTTCGGATCGTCGTCGACATCCTTACCCTCACGGTATTCCTGCCATTTTCTCCACATGTGGCGCCCGCCGAAAAAAGCAGCTACGGCCGCTCCAGCGTAAAAAACGTACGTGCCCAGTCCTTTGGCTTGCTGGGTGGTCACGACGATCGGCGCGTGCGGGTGTTCGACAGTTTTCATCCTGGAGAATTTTAACGCTATTAGAGATAGGCAAGGGCCGTATCGAGCAGGGAGGGCTTCTTTGCAGCCTTGTTGCAGATCTTGATAATTTTTTCAGGGTCAGCGCCGCTGTTGATGAGCGCGTGTAACGCTTGCTTCAGGCGGTCTTTTTCGTCTTCGTCTTTGGCGAAATACTTTAGGGTGATTTCTTTTTCGGCGTACGGCATTTTATTGAGTTTTAGTTTTGAGCCATTCCAGGGTTTCTTTCAGCAATTCGGCTTTCCAGCTGCCGTCGGGATTTTGCAGCTCGCCGATGATGTGATACAGGTATTTGAAGTCGCCGAAAGGCGCTGCTTTAATTCCCGTGATGAAAAGCTTCAGGCCTTTCGAATGTTCGGGATCCAGGGAGGCGAATTCGTCGATATCCTCCAGTGCAGATTTGGGACGCTCTTCCTGCTCGGGACTCTCCAGCTGCCGGCCATCATCCCAGAACTTTTTTTGCGTTTCGCGGTCAACGCCGAATGACTCGAGGATCCCGGGATTATTTTTCAGCACCTTGGTAAGCGCTTTTCCCAAAAAGGCGCCACCGATCTCGATCAGCTCCTTGGGCTTGTTATCACCGATGCCGTTCAGCGCTTCCTCTTTTTCTTCCAGGAGTTCCTCGAGCTTGAGCTTATCCGCCTGCAGCGCGGTGATCAGCGCCTGGCTTTTGTCCTGTTGGCGCTCATAGTGATTCTTCAGCTCGGAGAATTTTCTTTCGTACTTGTTTTCCTGTTGGATCAGCTGCAGGCGTAGATCGAACTGGTTAGAAGAGGGAAATGACGCGCTTTGCTGGTGATCTCCGCTCAGGGAGGCAGAGCTATCGGAAGGGGAGGCTTTTTCCTGCAGCTGCACCTGGTAGTCGTTCGCCGGAACCGCGGCGAGCTTGCCGGTGAACAAAGAAATTTTCAGCGCCTCCACGTTGTGATAATCGTCCGCAACGTTTTTCAGGTTCTCGTCAAAAGCGATCGCGCCTGTTTGCCGCTGGTAGGCAGTAGATCTCCAGAGCCCATCGACCTCAACCTGGGTGATCTGGAAATACAGCGGGCGCGTTTTACCATCAACGGCCGCACTCGCGGCCGCATCGGAATCCTGCAGCTGCTTTCTGATCTGCCGCAGCTCCGGTGATTTGTTATAGAAGTCCTGGCTCATTTGACGGCATTTGATGTATGGCAGCTGCAGTTTTTGCTGCAGCAATTTTTATGCGGGATCACGCGCAGGAATTCGAAGTACGTTGCCGAGCGGTTGGATGTGATCTTGATCTGCCCGGTGAACTTCTGATACTGTGAGAATTTCCTCGTCGTGTATTTGGCGTTGTTTTGCCAGAGATAATAGTTGTCGTCGCTTTCGATCGTAGCCTGTACTATGATCGCCTCGCTGGTGGTCAAATAAATGTTCGCAAGGAAGTAATGCTCATTGAATGCGTCGAGGCTTATAGTCTGAGGCGTTGACGTGGTTTCGAACAATACCGGTTCGATGGAGTATTCTTCCACGCAAAGGCGCTGCATGCGCCTTTTGATCATATCCATCAATACCTGATCGTTCATTACTCTTCGCGCAAACAGCGCAGATAAACTTTGTAGTTCGTTTCTAAAGACGTTCTGCGGTCAAAAAGAACTCCCGTTACCGGCTGCGTCGCTTGCAGGCAAACGTCCAGGTCGAACGCGGTAACGTATCGTGTTGTGAGCGTCGAAAGGTCCGGCGACTGGACAGGGATGTACACGGGAAATTCAGCCCCGTTGTTGAACTCCATTGACAGGTCGGCGTTCTTCGCATCACTTGCAACGGCACCGTCTGCATCGCAGGTTGCAAACACACCGGTGCAGATCTTCATGTGCGCCGGCACTGTGAAGCTGAACTTTACAACCTCACCCGCTGGCACCGTTGCGATCGGATACACGAACCAGCACTCACGCATTCCCCGTGGCGCCCTTCTCTGCTTGTTCAGGCTTCTTCTCATTGAGAGGCGGATTTTCCAGTCTCAGATAAAGGGTAACATCATAGGGAGTTGTGCCTGAGCTTCCATCCAGGTAGGTAGCCTCGAACATCTGGCCGTCTGCTGGCAAAGGAGGGTTGAGCTCGTACCAGCGCTCAGGTACCGGGACGTTATTTCCGCAGAAGATCACTTTCGGCTCGAAATCCTGGCAGAAGATCTCCTGCCCGGCCAGCCTGACCGCTTTGCTGAAATAAGATTTCTTGAAGGCGTCAGTGTCGGTGGTGAAGATGGCAATAGCGGTGCACATCTGGTAGCCCTTTTCGGTAGTCATACCCAAATCTCCCGAGGCGCCGTTGCTGCTGATGGTGATCTTCTTTTTCTGGTATTTTATCCTTGGAACCGGCATTATGCTTGGACGTTTACTGCAAAGAGAATTTTTTAAGAACTAATCGGCTTGGTGAAAAACCCCCGGCGCTGCCGTCGGTGCGCCGGGGGTGGGGTGCTGAAGCCTGGCCTTGGAGATTGCCAGCTGGCCTCAGTAGGGAATGATCATCGCTCCGAAGAGCTGAACGAACACGTTGGTGTTCGTAGCCAGGGCGACGGGATATTCGGTGTCGAACTTGATCTCTTTGCCCGGTTCGAACCATTTGGGGTTGTTGTTGGGCGCATAGCCCTGCATCACGTCGGTGCGGCCTTCGGTGTTGAACATCGTCAGCGGAGTGCGCTCATCGTACACTTTCTTTCCGTTCACTTCCAGCAAAAACGAGCCTTGACGGACATCGTCTGCGGCAATGCCGAAATCCGTTGCAAGCAGCGTCGCGTTAACGCCGCTCTGCACTGCTGTACCGGTGTGAAGGAACCAGCGATCTTCGTCCAGCTTTGCGCTGGTCAGGTTCCGGGTGTGATCCACCTTTGAGTCGCCCGATTGGAACATTTTCAGCGCGGTCAGAGCAGAGCCTGAACGCTTCGAATAAAGTACCGAATCGATGATCTGCAGACGGCCATTGAGTAGACCCTCACGGATCTCTTTCGGAAGAGCGTCGAGGCGCCGGAGGGCTTCCCCGCGGGGGTTCTTATCCATCGCAGCAGCCTGGGCTGCCGTGTTGACCTTTTTGACCAGGTTGGTGGCGATCGTGGGCTTGGCTATTGCTGCCTTGGCGACAAAGCCCAGGAGCTCTGCCTGATCTTCGACGTTGAGCAGGCCCAGGTGACCTGCGAGGGGAGAATTCATGAATTGCTCATAGAGAGCTGCACCTTTTTCCATTAGTGAAACGAGTTTTTAAGCGGTTTGATTGATTGTTTTTTTCTTGTTGTGGAGGCTCCAGCTTGCTAGATGATTTCGCCGCTGGGCTCCAGGTCGGTGCCGTAGCCGTTGACTTCTGCAGCCTCACGATCCTGTCCGCCTTCGGGCAGATCGTAGCGGAAGCTGTTTTCCGCCAGCATGCGGTTGATCTCTTCCTGCGTTTCGCGGTAGTAGGTTGTGTCCGTTGCCGGAGCGCCCGCGTTACCCAGGCCGTAGTTGAGATCCTTTTTGAAGATCACCTTCACCGTGCACACCGTTCCGGCAGTGAAGAAGCCGTAACCGAAGTTGGTGGCGAAGCCTTTCAGGTTGCTGTGATCGCCGGTGTCTTTGATCTTCTGGCTTCCCCAGATAATCAGGGTACCCAGACCGAAGAGCGCAAGCGGCTTGGCCAGCGATTTGATCTGGAATCCGGTTTTAGCCGGATCGGGCTGCAGGAAGGGAACCTTGTCGAGAAGGCCTCCCAGCGCCGATGCAGAAAAGTGCCCTGCCACAATCGCAACCGGATTGATCACGTGGGCGAGACTTTTGTTTTGGTTGAGCTTGCCGAGCAAGCCCAACGAAGAGGCATTTCCCATCAGGTTAAAATTTTTGTGGATGAATTTTGGCGCGTCTTCGTTTTCTTTTTCTCCTTCTTGCCGGTCGACGCACCTTTAAGGCCGGCAGAGGGAATTGTTTTTGTCGCAGCTGCTTTTGATCCGCCGCCGAATATTTTTTTTCTCAGCGAGGGCACTGCCACTGTCACAATGCCGGCAGCGAACAGCGTGCTGATCACCACGACGGTGCCGGTGTTTTCCTTTACCCAGGCAACGAAAGCGTTCTCCTCATCTTCAGGCGGCGGAGGGGGAGTGTTGCTGCTTTGATTGTTGGATGAGCCGCTGCCCGGATTTGTTGCAGAGTTATCGGCAGGATCCGTTTCGGTGGAATCGGATGTTTCGTTTTCTTCGGCAGTGGTTTTTGCAACGGATAGATCCTCCGTGTCCATTCCCTTTTCCTTGCGTTTTGCGATCCATTCCTTGATGCGCGCGATGAAAGCAGTAATGCCTTTTTTTGCTGCATCCCTTGTTGCAGGATCTGCACCGCCGGGCACACCATCTTCAACTTTGATGGCATTTTCGGAAATCGGATTGCTGTCCATCCCGTCATGCACCGTGGCATAAGCTTTCAGAAGAACCGGCGCTGCAGTAACAAGCGCGGTTGCTGTCACAGCCTCACCCAGAGATCCGATGCTCCCCAGGCCTTTGAGGCTTTTGCGTTTTGCGCGCTCAGCGCCTCGCTTAGCGCCTTCCAGGATAGCTTTATCGAGATTTTCGACCTTGCCCTGGAGCGTGTCCACGAAAAGCTTTTTAATGGCCGCGTATCGCCGCTTGGCATTGTTCAAATGAAACTCCGCAGAAACGACCCAGCTGGGAGGAGGCCCCTCTGCACCTGTTTTTCCTCTGGGCTTCGTAGGAGGACCACCCTTTCCCGATCCAGCACCACCGGGATCTTTGCCTGTGCCGGCGCCGCCGGCGGCGCCGGCCATCGTGCTGTAATTGCCGGAAACAGGAATCGGAAAAGCAGCCGGCGCGATTGCCGGCGCCAGCTCGCTGGCCATCTGGAACATGTCCAGCTTCAAAGCGAGCAGAAATCCCCCGCGCATGGCCACGGTGACAGGATTGTATTTGATGATCGCCTGCCCGACATTTTTGAGCGCATCTTTTGCCTTGTCGAGCACTTTTCCTGCGGCGTCTTTCACCTTGCCTGCAGCATCTTTCACTTTGCTCCAGAACTGCTTTTTCTCTTTGGTTTTTCCCAGGGAACCGATCTGCGAGTCGTCCGGGCAGTTCAGGCCGCTGAGCTCGTTCCAGCGCTCCTCTTCGCGCGCGAGCAGCTCCAGGGATTTTTCGCGATTCGGCGTGTTCCAGTTTTTGATCGCATAGTCGAGCGCCTGCAGGTTGGCCGGTGCGCCGCCGGCAGTGAGCACAGAAGCGGGATTCTCACGGATGAAATCGCGGGTCTGCACCAGGTAGGAATAGATCGCGTCCATCTGCCCGCTCGAGCTGCCAAGCCCGCTGATCAGCTGCAGGCCGTTCTCATCGAGCAGGCTCATCTGCTTGCGGGTGTAATCGTATGAATCGTTAAAGCCGTTGAGCACGGCGATCGGAATGCCGTTGAGCGAATGCTGTGTCATGGTGAATTCGAATTTGTCCGAGAAGGGTTTCTCGTAGTCGAACTGATCGAGAACGCAATCCAGGGTGAAGTATCCGCGGCTGTGAGATTTGTCCGGTACCACGATGTACACGTGCTGCCAGCCGCCTTCATACTTGGTGATCCTGAAACGGTGCGGTATGCCCAGGTTGAGCAGGATGGAGGAAAGCCAGATGGAAAAACAATCGCAGTCCACGCCCTCTTTGCGATCGTGCCAGGTGCGCCGCGGCACGCGCAGCTGCTCGAGGCCTTTCTCATCCAGGCGGTACTGGATGTGCTTGTGGCTGAATTCCCAGATATTTTTCAGGGTGTCTTTCAGCGTGCCGCGCTGCAGGCGCTTGGCGAGCTTGCTTGTATCTTCGACGTTCTGACGAACGATTTTTGCCATCAACTTCACGGTATCCTGCACGGATCCGTTCGGATGAACAATAGTATCCTTTCCTGAAGCCGGCGGCAGCAGGTGATCGTATTCCAGACCGGGAAGAATATCCCGCGGCCCGACAGCCACCAGGCCGAGCGTCTGCGTATTTTCTCTCCAGGGCTTCATATGGTGAAAGGAATTTTGACTGGAACCGTGCCGGCGCCCTTTACGTCGGTAAGCACCTCGAGCTCGACTTTGCGCGTTTGTTTACCACCGGAAAGCTTAGCTATGATGTGCTTTGTGAAATCGGGCATGTTGGCCAGCAGATCTGATGCGACCATTACCAGGCTGATCTTTGCATCGTACTGTCCTTTGGAAGGCAGCAGCTCATAATCCTTTTCTTTTCCAGGCGGAGGAGTAGGAGGAAGAGTGCTCGTAGCAATAACAGAATCGTTATAGCGCACGCGCACATATGGCTTGGTGAATTGTACTGAAGCGTTCGTTGGGTTCTTCAGCCGTATTTCAAAATTGTACTTGACCTGGAAGTTGAGCGGGTTCTTCAACACGTCTTTAAGCCGCAAACCCTTGTCAGCTTCGCTTTTGAGCAGTACAACATCCAGGTTGTCGGCTGCTTTCAGAAGCCCGCTGTAAAATGTTGCTGCAGCAAGCACTGCAACGACGCCGGATCCAAGAAGAATTTTTCCGCCAGTATTCATTTCCGCCCCTTTCTCTTTCTTTTGATTCGGATAGACAGGTAATCCTTGCCTAACTGGACGGAAACGGCAATCACTCCGAAAATGAAGCTCTGCAGGCAGCGTGCAAAAAATTCTTCGTTGAAGAAGCTGGTGAGAAAATTAACATTGCCACCGAGCAGACCTGCCGCGATGGTCAAAAACCAATTCAGAACTTTCATCTTCGCAAGGGGAGCTTGTGAGAGTTGGGGCGTATCCATCTTCTCGCAAACATTCACTGGATTTTCTGCGCAGGTTGGCGAAACGCGCCCGTGTTGATAGTAATTGGTCGATGAGGTGATGAAATGGCCCTAAAAGCGAAGTAATAGGCCTTGGAAGGCCTCTAACGCTCCTTTGTTGATAGAAGAAACCGGTCTAGGCGTCGGAACGCGCCTATAAATGAAATAAGGGGCTGTTCAGGCCCCTTATTAATCGCTGGTTGTTAGAGATAGGATAGATTTATCCGGCCAGGACGAAGTTGCCCCGGCCTGCTCTGTGCTTGCGGATACGGCTGTGCAGCTCGCTGGCGGTCTCCACGCCTTTACGAACTGCGAGCTCCATTTCCACTCCTTCTTTCAGGTACAGCGCTGTGAATTCACGGCAGCTCACCACGAAAGCGTCGCGGTTTTTCTGGTCTTCCGCCACATTGATAATTCGCGGAATCATCATGTCGAAAAACTCAGCCATTTCCAAAATCTGGCTCGAAGAACGGTTGCCGCGCAGTGTATCCGTGTGTTCGTTCAGGTCATCGAACATATTCGAGGGCCCCGGATTTTGCTGTTGCTGATTTTCCTGCTGCTTGCCGGCCTGGTGGCCTGCTCCGGTGCGATTGCTGTTGTTGGAGGTGTTGCCTCCTGCTTGATTTTTACCCATCGATTTTTAAGATGAACTGTTTGAAATATAAATTTATCGACGGCGGCATTTTACTTTAATCCTGTCGAGCAACGGCTATCTCTCCAAGTGCAGATGCTCAACATTATTGACGTGATCTATCGTTTGTAATAGATCATTCGCTTGGCAGCTTCGAAATGGCGCAGCTGCTCGGGATCGAGATTTTTCTTCTCGAATTCTCCTTCTCTTTCTTCGGGCGCGCCGTCGAAGCGGATCTTATCCCTGGTGATCCCTCTGCTGATGAGAAGGTTTTTCACGTCCACCGTCTCGTCGGTGATCAGGAGCGCCTTGAAGATGCCGCTTGCTACGAAAATGTATCGCTTCAGCGGCGCCCGCTCATCGTTTGCTTCTTCCTGCTGAAGATCTGCCGCCGCCTGCTCGTTGGAGGCAGGTTCTTCCAGTTGTTCATTTGCAGGCTGAGCAGGCTCGCCGGCGAGCAGATCCTGTTGCTCGGTCTTTTCTACCTCGAGCTCTGCTTCGCCCGCACCCTGCTGCTCGCCGGTGATCAGATCCTGTTGCTCGGTCTTTTCTACCTCGAGCTCTGCTTCGCCCGCACCCTGCTGCTCGCCGGCGAGCCGTTCCTGTTCCTGCAGTACATGGTTTGTGTTTTCTTCACCGGAATGCTGTGCCGGCTTTTCGCTTTCGTCGTTCATGAATTTTGGTTTTTTAGTTGTTAAACGATAAAGAATGTACCAGCATGCTTGCCGGTAAAAAAGTCTATCTAATCCGGAAAGCATCGATATCCTCAACGGGCCTTTGCCTATCTCTCCCTGAAAAAGTATTCGATCGCGATCACCGCCGAACATTCGATTTAAAAGTGCATCCAGATCCAGGTTCTCGTCCAGGATGAAAATACCGTAGTACGAATTGTCATATCGAAAATCGCAGTGCTGCACCTGGTGCGTATTGAACTGGAGAAGCCGGCCGTTTTCGAATAAGAAATCAAAAGGCGTAAGCGATCGGCCGGGGCTGACGAACTGAGATAAGTTATTCCCGCATATCCTGGTCTTGCGATCGCAGTGGTCGAGGATCTCCTCCCAGAGCTCAGCCGATAGTTTACCGCTGAGCGGACCGATATCGACGCCATCGTGATCAAAGCAAAAGACACGGCCATTGTTGCTTATCTCTATCTTCCCGACTGGGCGCGCCGGCTCCTTCAGCAATCCCTTTTTCTTCAGCACGAAAAAGAAAATGCAGATAAGCAACAAAGCGGCGCTTGCAATTGCCTCAGTCATTCTGAAGATCGTAATTGATGTCTTTCATGGATTTCGGTTCCTCGGAGATCTCGGACGTTTTCTGATCGGGCATGTTGTGTTCAACCTGCAGCTGAGGCTCCGAGGTTGTCTTTTGCTCCGGGGCAGGATCTTCCGCATTTTCGTCTTGCCTGAACTCCACCACGTGCGGGGCGAACTGCATGCCGGGTTCGCAGGCGAGCATGTACTGTATCCAGCGGCGGAAGAAAATGAAAGGGATGAAAATTTTATTTTCCTCTGCGTCCGGCCGCTGATAACCGAAGCACGTGATCATGAAGGCATCGAACGGTCCACGGAATGCTGCCGGCAGCTCTTCTAAAAGAAATGCTGAATTTGTGTTCAGGCGCTTCAGCTTTTCCACTGCATCCTTTGCAGTGCCGTCATATTGTGCGTGGCTGCTTGCCTGGTAAGTGACGCCGGCCGAGCTGGTGAGCTTCGAAGTAAGCTGTTCCCACTCCGCCGGCATTATCGGTTCGGTGAAATCCTGGATGATCTGCAGGATCTGCAGTTGTTCCTGGTAGTGCTTCTGCAACTGAGCGATCGAGTACCGTACGCTGTTTTTTCCAAAATCCAGGTCGAGCCTGATTTTGTAGCCGAAAGGTTTTACGGATCCTTCCACCTGCAGCATGCCGCAGCGCAGCAATTGATCAAGGCAGGATCTTACCTGATCCATGTTTTGGGATGTTCGGTTTTTGACATCCCGGGCAGTGAAAATATTTTCACCGAAATGCTCCTTGAACTGTAATGCCAGGGTGAGCGCGTTCTGGTGAGCTTCGAATATTTCTAAAAACAATTTCTCATTCATGGATGTCCTTTTTGCCTTGTGACCAACTTTAAAAATGTTAGCGCTGCAGCCTTCAGCAATTCCCCGGGATCCGTAATTTTTATCTCGTAACCCTGATCCGTTCTTGTTACCGTTACGCCGGCGCCGCTCCAGGAATTGACCGGATTTTGCTTTTTGTCGAGGTCGTCATATTCTTCGACGATCTCATTGAAAATTTCTGCAGCTCGCGCATCACCTTCGTTCTTGTCCGGGTGCCATCGCATAACGAGCCGGCGAAAGCGAATTTTATTTGCCTCTTCGCTTTGACCGGGATCAAAATACTTCCAGCGCTTTCTATCTGTCTTTGTTTTCATTGTATTTGCGCAGCTCGAGCAATCGAAGCCCGATGTATTTCAGAGTCCCTCTCCAGCTGGAGAATTCCTGCAGTAAAATTTTCCTGATACTCATTTTTTATGCAGCATTTTTATTTCGACGACTTCGAACGGGAAAAGGCCCGAGCTTCTCCAATAGAAATTTTCTTTGACGCGGCGTGAGCACCCTTCCGCTGTGGCCGTTGCCCTCGATGCTGAGCTGCTCCTCGAACGGCTTGATCCAGGAAAGGAATGTGGTCAGTGATTTGTTGTACTTCTTGGCCAGGGTTTGCAAACCGTCGACATGTTTTGTCGGGTGGCCGAGCTTTTCGTACAGAAATTTTTTTTGCGCCGGCGTGAGGTAGGGAGAGTGGTGATCATTGCCTATCTCCATCAATTCCTTTCGGATCTGCTTCAGCCAGGTATCGAATACGCGCTTTGAAACGTTGTACTCGCGACGAATTGCTTTTAGCGTGTCTTCCAGCTGTTTCATATTACCCTCCTGCAACAAGATCTTTCCAGATAATATCCCCCTGGTGCTGCAGCACCAGGTTCACGTACGTCGGCGAGCTGGACGGCTGAGCGGAGGCTGCGACCTTCTGCATGTACTTTTCCCTGTAGCGGACAAGCAAGTGCGCTTCCCAGGCCTGGAGCTCTACGCGATAGAGTTTATCCTGCTCTTTCATGCGGATCTCCCGAATTGCGAGGCGATCCTTCATGTGTGTGGCCAGCGCGAGATCTGCCGTGAACTGCGCTCGCAACTCCGCCGTTTTTCCGTTCGGTGTATTCGCCTCAACCAATAATTGCCGGTGAAGCCAATGCACATATTGCCTCAGCACTCCCATCTCGATACGGTTGATCCTGAGCTTCATTTTTTGATCGTAATGCAGCTGAGCGACCAGCCAATCCAGTAAATCCCTTTTTCCGGCTGATGCAGTTTTTCTTCCTCGTGAATTCCGTCGATCACCGCATTGAGCTCGCCGTTGTCGAACAGCAAAAGACCTTCCGGGTTGACATAAACCTGGTCGTTTTCCTGTGCAGGAATGACCTGTGCGTTTTTATTTTTCCGCAACAAGTGGATCAGAAATAAGTGATCGATCGCCGCAAACGCGATCACGTAGACACCCAATGAAAAAACGGCAAATTCGTTGGCGTTCATAAACGGCTGAGCAGATATTTATCGAGGGATTCCTGGCGCGATTCTTTTGCTAAATGCCATTCAACGTATTCGGGGTGCTTCTCATCGAAAATGAATGTGACTTCCTGGCCGAAAAAGTGCATTTCCATAGAGTAGCGCACTTCACCATCGACCATTTTGAGCACAAGTTCGTCCGTGCCGTTGAATACCACGATAGCAGTGGTGTACTTGTTTTTAAAAGTTATCTCCAGCATTTTTTTCAAGCGAATGAAGCCCAGGCGCCGATCAAGTATGTATCCGCCGATGGCAGCAAGTGTGCGGCTTGCAGCGTTATCGTTGCTGTGAAAGTGGCGGCAATTGCCGTCTTTGAAGGCAACCCACGCCGTAAACGTAGAGGCCGCGCGCTTCTCCGCAGAGCTCAGCTTTTTGTATGCTTCGCTGACATGAAACTTTTTGGACTTTTCGTTCATTTTTTTTGAGATTTTAGTTGAGAGGCGCTGTTAATTCCCCCACACCCCCTACAACAAGTACTGTTCTTGAACATTTGCAGGAAACAACATGTACAGGTACCACAGGACCCTCTATCCACTGAAAGTGCCTATATCATATTTTTGACAACGTTGGGCGCTAAAAGCGCGAGCGGTGGGCGGCGGGCGCCCAGTGACGGGTATGGTCATGTGAAGGAGATTTCGTTGTGAAGCACCAGGACAGTGCTCTTTGTGGCCCTGCTGTAGAAAACGTAGCCCAAAGGCGAGTAGCGGCTCCTGGCTAAGCTTTCCACGCGCCGCGGCTTGACCTTGATCAGGCCTAGCTTCTGCAGCTTCTGCTGCCAGTAATGGCCGCTCGCCTGGCTGGAGCACTGGTAAATCCCGGCCAAGCGCTTCTGGCTCATGCTCACGTCGGGATTCAGCACGAATGCGCCGTGTCCGCCAATGCGTACAAATTTGGCCAGGTCGAGCTGATCCTGGTAGCTGATGTCGCCGGCGAGCTGCGCCTTTGAGAATTCATAAATCTGAGCGGGTTCATTCTTAAGCTTGAATACTGCGATCATCCTGTTTAGTTCGGCTTCTCTAGCCTCGGCGGTGTTGCCCGGCAACACTCCTCCCAGTTGTCTTGTTGCTTCCAGCTTCTGCTTGATCTTGCGCTCCTGGTATTGAAAATTTTCATAGATGGCCAGCGCGCGAATGATGTAGTCTGCCCTGGCCACGACGCTGCGATAGTGATCTTTTGTCCCGCTCTGCAGCTTGAGCATGTTGTGCAAATACTTAAACGAGGAAAGGATCAGCTTGCCCTTGGTTCCGAGCTTGGCCAATCCTTTCTTTAATAAAAACTTCGCGTATTTTTTCAGCGTGTTGCGGCTCATGTGGCACGCATCGGCCAGCTGCGAGATCTTCGACTCCCAGTTGCGGATGATCCCGTCGCGGTGCATTGCCTTGAGCACATAGAAAACCCCGGCGCCGGTGATCAGCTCCTTGTCACCGCTGCGCGCCAGTGCCCAGGACACGCCAGCCATGATCTTTATTTTCGGGGTCGTCATGCGAGGTTAATACAGGTTTATTTTTTAGCTGCCGCTTTCTTAGCGATACGTTCTTTTTCCTTAGCGACACGTTCCCTTTTCTCTATGCACATCCTACAGTCAACTAAATCCCAGGAGGATGTCGCCGGTAAAATTTTTGTGCGATCCTTCTTTTTCTGAACGACTCCGAAAGCTTTTGAGCGGTCGTATCCGCAATACGTGTACTGGCTATCGAGTTGTGAGGTAAAATGTATTCGCTGAACCATTGCCCAAATGCTTTATGTAGCTAGAGCTTTATTGCTCCGTCTTCGCGTGGCGCCGGCTTTTCTGAAAGGATTGGCGTGCCCGTCAGCCAGCGCTCGCCGATCAGGGATTGGCTCATCTCATCTGAAATGGAATAGTTGGACGCCGGTTCCATCGGTGCTTTATCAACGCTCACAAAATCCTCCTCTATTACCTGCAGTGAGCGAATTACTCCGCTGTAATCATCTGCGAAAAAGCGCGCGGGCTGAGCGAGCTGCACGGGGCTGAGCTTTGCGATCGCCTCACCGAGCTGCCCGAAGGTGAGCGCTGCAGGTTGATCTTTTTGCATATGCTCTTTCTGCGTGCCCGCCTCGCGCACTTCGTGCATCAGCTGATCAACATCATTGCACCAGGTCGGGATAAGCTTTCGCATCAGCCCGATGCTTTCCCCTTTCTGGCGCAAGCCGATCAGCGGCACGCCGCGGCCGGCGGCGAGACCTACTTCTGCCCAGGCGTCGGGACCGGACCCGCCGATGTAAATCATAAGGTCGCTGTTGCAGGCCCACTGGTGATCGAAGATGAAGCACTTGGTTGCATCACCGGTGAGGATCCACTCTTCGAATTCAATGCCGGAGTTATTAATCATTCCGCCATTGCGCACAATAGACTTCGCCACGTGGCCGGCGTCCTCGAGCATGCGCGTGATCAGCTCCACCAGGTGCGCATGTCTCCAGCTGGCGGTAATGTAGATTGTGAGTTGTTTCGTCATTGCTTGGCTTTGTTGTAGTGAAATACTGCGCTCGTTGCACGAGCGAGCTCTGCATCATCGTATCCGAATATGATGCTGCGGTTTTTGTGATTCGGCAGGGTGATCCACGCGCGTTTTAATTCGCAGTGAAGAATGTCGAGGGCGCCGGCGCGCATCTGGGCCTTGCGCTGGGTGACATTGGATCCCACATGAAATTTTATTGTAACGGTGAAGTCCGCGTAAAAATCCGCGCAGGCGCTGCAGAGATTCGGCTCTACCCAACTGCACGGCCCACCAGTACTCTCCACGCATTGCCGGCAGTGGTGATCGGTGCAGCCGCAGATCCTGCACGTGCGCTCCGCCGCATGGTTTTCATTGTGCAGCTGCAGGGTGGCCATGAATTCCTCGAACAGATCTTTCAGTGTTTTTCTTCTGTTCAGCTCTGGATCCCTGCAATAAAGAAAACGGGCAAAATCTTCAGCGAAGCAAAAGGATTCGAAATCGCTTTGCGTGCGACGGGTTGTATTAACAAGCGGCGCAGTTGGATCGTAGCGACTTGCTTTCTCTTCGATTTTTTTCCAGGTAGCCATGCAGTACATTTTGTTATTCGTAGATCCTCTGTCGTTTCGAATTGTCTTTGTTGAACAGCTCTTCGATGTGATAGATGAATTCTTTCCAGCTGCCTTTCTTCTGAATTTTCACCTTCTTACTTTTCATCCGAGAGACGACATCATTATGCTTATACAATTCTCCCTCGAGGAGCAGCTGTATAGCGCGAACGAAATTTCGATCCTTCGCAACATCGAATTCCGCGAGCGTTTTGTAAGCATCTACCGCGAGCATTGTTTGCTCCGCTAGTTTTTGGTGTAGGACTTTGAATTCGCCGCTTTTAAATTTTTCGGCGCCATGCCCCCCCCCAGCACAGTTGCCTTCCATAAGTAGACTCATTGCAATGTGAAGGGAAGTGCTGTACTTATCCATGAAGAACTGAAGCGTTTTGTACTCGGTAATACCGGATTCGATGAAGCAATTGAAATAATCCGACACTTTCCAGTTAGAGGATGCAGCATTGATCTGGGCGATCTGAACAAGCGACAGGTCAGGAACTAGAACGTAATAGACAATTAGCTTCAATCTTCTGCAGGCCTCGATGCGATGCTGTCCATCTATCACGTAATCCTCCTCATTGATCAGGACAGGGCAGAAGGGGAAAAGATTTGTGCCGCTTTCGTAATCTGCGATGATCTTTTTCACCTTTCTCTCAATGAGCGGCCGGTTGCCCTTTATCAGCCGAAATCGCTTGTGATTTTTTTCGGTGAGGATCTCCGGCGTTTCGACCATGTCAACTATTTTGGTGATCGGCATTGGCTTACTCATTCCGCTGCTCTCCTTTCCTCTATTTCGTTTTCCTCGGTGTAATCCTTCACCGGCGCCGGCTCGAATTCTCCCGGCTGCTCATCGCGCATAACCTGCCCATCTGCAACACGGAAGCATACAACGACCTTGCTTTTATCTTTCAATTCGCTCACGCGTACAATAGCGTTGAACGACGGCGCAAGCAGAACTAAATGCGAGAGCTGTTTTTCAACGGCCTCGACGCTGTTATCAGCGTAGGAAACAGAATACCCCGTTACATGAACTTTTATCCCCGGCCAGAGGGGGAGACCGCCGGTGACGCCGGTGAAGCTCAGCGGGCCCAGGTACCGCTGATCATATTTGCAGTTGATGAAGTTGTGAGCACTGGCCACGTGCGGGATCGACATTGTGCCGATGATTTGGATTTTTCTCATGAGTCCTGCTTTTGATTGTGAAGACGGCGACGATTCGAACGTCTAAGCCTCATCGAGACCATCCGGGCGGCCTAAGCCTGCCGTCTTTCCAGATTGTGTCGGTATCACCGTCCGATGTGCGCGCCATCGGCCACTTTAAACCGGTTGTAAGCCGATCCTGAGCAAGTGTTCAGCTCGTGACTTTAATTCTTGCCGGGCGCTCCCGGCTCGCAGTGAAACCTTCAATTCCTCGACACTTATCATTCGTCGTATTTGCGCAGTATGAATGTTGTAGAGTCAAGGGTTGCGGAATCGGCAGGCCAGCGCAAATACATGGTGTCGCCCACCCATTCGCTTTTATTTGCTGTCACCATATACTCTCCGTCAGGCAAAGCATCAGCATCTATTGCATAGTGCCCATTTTCATCAGTTAACGTATCGAAACGCATGCTAGTGCCGCCAAGCCAGAACTCAATCAGAACACCGGGCACCATGGTGTCCACAGACGCTTGTTGGCCGAAGATGTATTCCCCGATAGCACCCTTTGAACAACACTCCACCCATCCGCATTGGAGCGGATTATAGCATCCACATTCCCAATTCCACGTTTGGTAACAATGCCAGTGTTGTGCGCACTTTGACAACGCCGCCGAATGCACCGTGCCCTGGTTGCGGTCCTCGACTATTGATGAATACGACTTCGTTGCGGCTTCATCGGTAAGCAGCGCTTCTTTTTTGCAACTCATCAGCAACACCGCCACGAGCAGCGGTAACAGAAAAAATGTTTTCATTTTGATTTGTTTTTTTGATGTGTCCACACTACGCAGCGGACTTCTCGGCTCATAGGTTTTTACTCTCCGGGCGATGTTGAGCCCTTCTCGAGGATCGATTCAGTTTTACTCTGCTTTGATTCTTTTTTTCTTCTCCGATTTCGCTGCAGCAGCTGGAGCAAGCTGCTTCCCGCCGCACGCTTTTATCCAGGCTTCAACAAGCGACATGCGCAACTGCATAAATTCTTCGATCGACTCCGCTTTTTCCGGTGTGGTGAAAGGAAGTTCCTGAACAATCTTTAAGCGATCGTGCAGCAGGTAAATGAAGTACACGGCCGTGTTCTCCATCGTCTCGGCAGTTTGTGTTATTGCAACAATGTCCTCCAGGGCAATCGCCAGGTCAGAAGGAAAAACGAATATTGTTTTCTTGGTAGCGGATTTCATTTCAAAAGTTTTAGTCCTGATCCTTTGAACGTTTCGTATACTGTCGCGTCGGTGCTGGGCATAATCGCATAAGGCAGGAACACCTGCAGGAATTCGGCTTACTTGAGCATCACAATGGAAGCTTGCACGTCCACCCAGTCCGCAATAATTTTCCATGCCGTTCGTTCAGCCTGATCGCGATAGCGCTGCTCCGTTGTTGCCTTTGGGCGGCGAACCTCTTTCCACATTACCTGGAATATGGCTTCGATATTGGCAGGAAGTCGGAACATAACTGTATCACCTTCGTACTGAATTGAAAAAGTGATACCAGAAAGTCGCTTGTCATAATCGTATTGCTTGATCACGTTCAAGGCCCCGATGTCGACCAGGCGCTTCTCGATGTGCGCGATGCTGCGCGACGCCGGCGTTTCAGATGTGTAGTTTTTCAGGTTCATTTTGGAAAGGCGTACATGCGATATTGTGAGATTCTATGATGAGCTAATATTTCTTCCTGGTCGACTTTTTCAGGAACTGCTTCCGGAAGCGGCGCGGTGAATAGCTCGCAGGAATAATTCCAATACACATACTCCATCAAGCGTTGATTTTTCTGCAACGGGTGAGAGCAATAGCAGCATGTAGGACCCTGTGTTATGTATTTGCACCAGCCGCACTGTATTCTTTGTATGTGTCTTTCGCTGTTCATTTCTTCCTGGTCTTTTCCTGCTCTGCTTACGCTCTCACTTATTTTTCAGGCCAAAGCGAGTTTGGATTGTAATCCTCCCAGCATTCTCTGCAGGCGCCGTCGTGATGTTCCTGCTCGCCGGAGCCGGCGATGAACCTGCCGCAACTCCAGCAAAACCCTCTTTGCTGCGCATGCCCTGGGCACAAACGCACCTGGTGGGAATTGAGCACTGTGCAGCTGGTGCCGACGCGATCGCAGCCTGGTTCATCACAGGCGCCGGTGTCGCTGCCGGTCTCGTAGCGGATTCGTTTCTTCTCGTGCATCGCGCTGCAGTTTTGCACAGGCCCGCCCGGAGCCTAACCCGGGCGGGATTCTGCGCATTGGGCGTCTCCGCCCTCGTGTGTATTTTCAATTTTCTCAGTATCACTTTCGTTCCCCAACCTTGAATTCATACAGTTTACTTGAATGAGCGAATTCTATCAGCTCCTTGAACGCCTGGCTGCTGAACCGATCCATTAGGTTGTCCGCGGTGATCTCCGTGAGGATCCCGCCGGCCAGCATCTTGTCCAGTGTGTTGCCGGCGCACACCAGCTTTTCATATTTCTTCTCCTTCGGAACAAGGAAAAAGAACGTTGCCATGTAGCTGCCGGACGGCACTTTTACAATTACTGTTGGAGTCTGGTTGCTCATTGGGGTGAACGGGTTTAGACTTTGCGCATGTGGTGTGCATGGCCAATACGCTGCAGGTATTCGAGCAAGGCCTTTCGGGTAATCATCACCTTGTAGCGCTTTGCCCGCTGCTGCTTTTTCAGTTGATTGTCGCGGATCAGGGCGTACACGCTATTGACGTGCTCGTATCCGAGCAGATCCCGAACTTCGTCAGGCGTGAACGCAGCTTTCTCGGGAAGGCTCTTCTCAAGGTTGATCAGATCTATTTTTTTGTGCAGCAGCTGCACACTGTCGAGCAGCTGCTGCAACTTGCTCTCCGGTACCAGGACTACTGTTTCAGTGCTGTTCATTGCTGGGGCCTTTTGCGTGAACTACTATTGAATAAAGGATGTTGTCATTTTTGTGCTTCACATAGAAGCTGCTGGGGCGATCGCTTCTAGCCACGATATTGAATTTGATGTCGTCTTTGCTGCAGCGCGGATGGTGCGGGGCTATCTCGAGCAGGAACTGCGAAAGCCGGTCCTCGAGCTGCTACAGATCAGCAACCTTTTCCTCTTCCACCAGGCGCTTGCATTCTTCCTGCAGATCTGCAACAAGTTTATTCGCCGGCTTTTTCCAATACGGGAAGTACAGCGCACCTGGTGTTATGTGAGAAGCCTTTAGCATCTGACGTTTGCTTTTAAATAAAAATCGAGCACAGCCTTTTTTTCCATTTCGAATTGATCATGGCTGATGGATTCGAAAATCCCTTCTGAAATCATGTTGAACTTTTCCTGCGACAATCCAATCGGGAAATTATAACTGCAGCTTACTTCGCGAGCATTCTTTTCGTCTGCTGCAATTACATGCATGAATCCGATCCCGCCTCCATCAAGCGCAACGACATGAAGCCTCTCAGCAACTGCGAAATATTCTCCATGCCTCTTCACTCTGAAAAAGCAATGCTTTGAAGAAGCATCTGGTCTCTTCAGCCTCCAGTAGCTTGTGCTGGATTCGTTTTCACTCAGTTGTTGCTCAGCCATGCGTCTAAACGTTTGATCCGTTGATCGAGCCGTTTTAATTCAGAACTACAGTAGAGCTCGCGCAGGCGATTAGCCGGCGCTCGCATCACGAGCGCGATCCGCTGCAGCTGGAGCCGCACATACCTGTTCCGAATTTTCTCACACATGCGAATTCTTTTTTTCGTTGCGGCGAACGGACAGCTCCAGGCTTATGAGACCTGGCGGGCATCCCTGCCTCCCCGCTATCTGCCGGTACTGTTCCCGGCCGTCAAGTGAACAGGGCAGGATTCGAACCTGCAGGTGTCGCGGGTTTTCAAGTGTTACTTGCGAGCTCCGCTTTTCGAGACAAAGCGCTTGCCTCTGCAATTTTTCAGCACCCAACCGTTACCGGTCGCGTCTACCATTCCGCCACCTGTCCAAGTGCCGGGCGGGTCCCGGCGCGTGCGCTCCTCTCGTCGTCGTTCGGCATAAAGAGATCTCGAGCTGCTGTAGTCAACTCTTATCTCCGTAGATGGTGAAGGGACGTCACCGCGGCGCAAATCGCTATTTCCCTCCAGAGCATCGCCCTTTATTACTCGACCAGCGGGCTGCAGCTGCAGAATTGCTTTCACCCAGCGACGAGCTGATTCCTGCTGCGGCATTTCCTCACAGACTTTCGTCCGCAACACCCGCTGATCTGGGCCAAACGGCGGGATTCGAACCCGCGCCCTCGAGCTGTATCTCTCGCGCTCTTCCCCTGAGCTTCGTCTGGCATGTGCCGGCATCCAACCACGGCTGCCGGCTCCCACGTCGCGCACGCGGCGCTCCCCACGTGGCTTTTCAACTGCTCCGGTTCATGTTTCGCGGCCCGGAAAAAATGAATGGTATGCAGAACCCACTCATCCACACCCGGACTATGTCAGATCCGTTCCGGGCCGCTTTGCTGAAGAAGCGGGATTCGAACCCGCATTTCGATCGCCGGGCAGCCGGCGCCGATGTTCTTCCATTGAACTATTCCTCATGCCTGCCGGTGAAACCTCTTACACCGGGCTTGGAGCTGCAGGCGCTAACCCCAAAAAGCGCCCTGCAGTATTTTTACTTCTTCGGTTTTCTTCGCATGAACAAATAGGGAAAGAGCACTTTGGCAAGAACAGGATCATGAAGCTCGCTCCCGTAATCCATACATTCCTGAATCGCTTTTCCATCCACATTTTTCACCAGCTCGCGGCTTTTGACAAATGCGAACACGCTTGACACAGCCATTTTTTCGAATTCCCAGGCAACGTATATCCGAAACCCTGTGCTGCCGCTTTTACTTTCTTCCGGCACGAGAGCAATCCCCGCTATACACTGGCCTTGTCCGTTTTGGACAAAAAGCCTGGCGCTCGTTTTCATTCCGTCCATCGTGCTCAGTTTTGAGATTTATTTTCGTTGCCGGCGAGCTGCCGGCGGATCAGCGCGACTGTGCCGCGGCCGACTTGGCGTACGCGAAGCAACTCTTCATCGCTGGCCGCGCGCAGCTGCTCCAGTTGCGCGTAACCGGCGCCGGCGAGGTAGCTGCTCAGCGCGGGGCCGAGATTGAGTTTTGAGATCTCAGGCGTCGGAAGCTGGGGCACCGAATGCGTCACGTGCAAATTGTTACTCGGGTTCATGGGTTGTTTACAATTGACTGAGAAGCGAGCCGAATTCCTTTCCCGCGTTGAACAATGCAAGAGCAGAATCGGTAGTGATTTCGAACTTTTGCCAACCGCGAGAAATTTCTTCTGCGTGTTCACTCATTGGCAATTCAAGCAATTGAGCGCCGTATTTTTTGCTTGTTGCCTGAAAGGCCTCAACTAAATTTCGTGGCACGTAGATCTCCGCTTTCCATTCTCCCGGTTCCATCACGCCCTCCCACCTTCCCCGCACACCGCGTGCAGCTCGTTTTCAATGATGCCTTGGTAAAATGCGAGCTGGCGCAGCGCAGCATCGAGCGTGGCGAGCATGTCCTCGAAGCAGATCTCGCTCGCGGCCAAGGTGCGCACGCCGGCGCCGTCGACGTTCGGATTGATCACCGGCTCGGAAAACACGATCGCGCCCAGGTAACGCTCGCCGGTGATCACCGCAGAGCTCGCTTGCATTTTTGTCGGCCAGCAGCTGTTGAAAATCGCCTGGCCGGGAAATGCCGGCAGCGAAGGTTCCGCGAGCTCGGAACTGATCTGAAAGCTTGCGCTTGAGATCTGCGCCCAGGAATGCTTGGCGAGCATCTTGTTGAACTGCGCGCGCAGATCGGCAAGGTTGCTAGTGATAGGTTGTTTTTCGTTCATCAGTATCTCGGTTTTTGTGATGGATGGACAAAAAAAATCGCTCCCCGAGTGTTTCATCGAGGAGCGAACCGAGCCCGGCTGTGTCGGACAGAAAGACCCTGAGAAATCCAGAATCATGCTGCACAAGCGGGAAATCTTAGAACGTTTTTGTACCTGCTGGATCATGATCGTTCTGGTGAATTCTCATTAAAAAAATCTTTAACTGTCCGGTGTGCTGCCCGCGGCTCGGTATTTGAGAACAGCACGCAGCAAATGTAAATTCAAAGGATTGTAAAAAGCAACTTTCTCAGGTGCTATGAAGTTGACATTCAGGAAAATAAAAAGTTACAGTTTAGCAACTGGTGATTCATATAGGCCAACTGATCAAATCGGTAGTGGAGAAAAGCGGAAAGTCTCACAAGGACTTTGCTGGGGAAATTCCCTTGACCTATCAGGCTCTTTTCAAGCTATACGGAAGGGATAATATCGAAACAGATCAACTCAGGAGGGTTGGGAAACTTCTCAATTACGATTTCTTCCGAGATCTCGCAGGACCCGATCCAGAATGCGAACCGAAATTGATAGAGAAGGACAAGAAAATAGAGGAGAAGGAGCGCGAGCTGGAGTTCGCGAAAATGCAGATCGAATTTTACCAGGAAGTCGCCGACGCCGCGCGAATAGAAACGCAGAGCTGGATGAATCTTTACGAGCACCTGGTGGAGATCACGCCGGCGCTGCAGCATTTAAAGCTTCCGAAAGTGTCGAAGGATCCGCACCCGGATCACATTGGCGCGCAGGTGAAGAAATATTTAGAGCAGCATCGAGGCAAGCCCAACAAGATCACAGGCGAGCCGATCTCGATAGAAAACATTTGCAAAACGTTGCGCATAACACATGCCGTCGACTGGCAAATTACAATCGTGGCCAGCCCGATCGTCCCGGAGGACAAGCTGGAAATGATCGATCGTTACCTGGGCACTTCGTTCCTTGAAAAGCAGCGGCAGCTCATCCGCCGCATAGAAGAGCAGACCGAGGGTACATGAACCTTCATGTACCCGAACGGTTCAATTCAAATTTATACCAGATGGCCCGCGGCTATCCAGTTCTTTTTTGAGCTTCTCGAAAAGTTCGATCAGCCGGCTGACAAGCGCCTCGCATTGCATGTCTTCGAAGCTAAGCTGTCCGCTTTTGGCTTTCAACTGGGAGAGTAGCTGTTTGAGATGCAGAAGATGCAGGTCTATGTCTTCAGGTGAACTGCCGAGCAAAGCTTGTCCTTCGCGCAGCCAGCGCTCGTAGACAGCATGCCATTTGGGGTTCATAATACGGGGTCATAATACGGGAATGAATTGGGTGAATAAAAATTGCACGGATTCTGAAAGTGAAAGCTGCTAAGCAGCTGATTTTCTTACACGTGTAAGAGCCTTAAAAACTGTTCTAAGACTTAACCTATAAACAAAGGGAAAATCTAATATTCTGAGATAAAATGAGATACAGAGCGCTTTTGGAGGGTTGCTTCGTCCCTCCCTCACCGCTTGACACGCATTGCAAATCATTGCTCTGCAAAAGGCTATTCGATTCTTGAGTAGCCTTTTCTTTAATCCCAATAAATAGTATCCTGGAACGCCGGGCTTTTTGTTACCCTATAGGTGGGGCAAAAAACGGAAGTTGTTGTTATTTTTATACGTTACTACCCGATGCAAAGCACTAACTTATCGGGAACAGCTACGGAAAAATGATCGAAAAAGATTTGCATAAAGAGGAATGGACGCAGTCTCCCAGTCACGTCTTTTGGGGAGAGATAGCGCCCTCGGACCATTTAGTTCAAATTTATGATAATGACGATGTCGTACTGGATTCGCTGGAGGGCTTTGTCGAAAGTGGAATAAAAGGCGGCGATAGCGTTATCATTATTGCTACCGCTGAGCACCTGGAAGCATTAAACCATCGAATTGCAGCTCGTGGGGTGGATGTGCAACAATTACAATCTACCCATCAATATATTCCGTTAGACGCCCATGAAACTTTGGCCAAATTCATGAAAGACGGCTGGCCGGATGATGAACTCTTTAACAAAACAGTGAAAGAGGTAATTGTTTTAGCAAGAGGAAAACATAATCGAAAGGTCAGAGCTTACGGAGAAATGGTAGCTATCTTATGGGGGCAAGGCCATAACGGCGCAACAGTTCAGTTGGAGCATTTATGGAATAAGTTCTGTATGACAGAAACCTTTTGTCTTTTCTGCGCATATCCTAAAAGCGGATTTACACAGGACGCGCATGAATCACTCGAGCATATTTGCTCTACTCATACGATGATGATCTCAGGGCTTGAAAAATCAAAAACCGAGATCTTTTATAAAAGTTCGCAAAGAAAAAACAACAATGTCGAATTAAATAAAATGGGAAGGGCAAATGATATGGAAGAGTTAGAGCATCTAAAGAACCAGATTAAGGACCTGCAAGCTTCTGAACGGGAGCTTTCTCAGCAGGTAAAGGAATTACGAGACTTCGTTGAAAACGCCTCGATACCCCTGCATTGGGTGAATGGCAGCGGCATCGTAATTTGGGTAAATCAGGTCGAGCTCGATCTGCTGGGCTATAAAAAAGAAGAATATATCAACCAACACATAAGTAAGTTTCATGCGGATAAGCCTGTCATAGAGGATATTCTTAAACGGCTTATAAACAAAGAAACCCTTTTAAACTACCCGGCCCGGTTGCTGTGTAAAAATGGAGCCATTAAACACGTTTTAATTAACTCCAATGTTTATTGGGAAAATGGCGAGTTTATCCATACTCGTTGCTTCACTCGCGATATTACAGAGATAAAGGCTAAAGAACTTGAGCAGGCCGCGCTGATAAGATCCCTGCAGCAAAAAATTAATCAGCTCGAAAAAGAAAGAGCTTAATTCATTTTCTCATCAATTACGAAACTTACTTAACTCTCTTATAATTAAGAACTATGAATAAACGGCAATCAGTTACATTGTGTGGTGAAACCCTGCATGGGCCACATCACATCTGCGCCTTCTTTTCTTCGCGGGAAGAGCAGTATGAAATCTTATTACCCTGGATAAAAGACGGTATCAATAACAAGGAAGAAGTTTTTAGTATTCTGCATAAAGATTTTCATGACGACCATTGCTCGAGGTTATCCAAAGCGGGCATTCCGGTACAGGAAATGGTAACACGCGGACAATTAAAAATTCATGCGTCGGAGGATACCTATCTTCATGGCGGCACGTTCGCGGCCGAGCGAATGACTAAGCTGCTTGAACAGGCGTTGATCGATGCCCAAAGCGGACCCTACGGCAAGTTCCGGGGTTACGGTGAGATGGAGTGGGCCTTGAAAAATTTGCCGGGCACTGATGAATTGATGGAATATGAAGCTCGTATAAACACGTACGCGCCCAAGTACGACTGTTCGATAATCTGTGCATACGACATAACCAGGTTCAGCGGAAGTGCAATAGTTGATATTCTTGCCACGCATCCGTATGTTATTATGGATGGGAAAATCCATAAGAATCCTCATTATACTGAACCTCTTGAATTCTTAGGAAAGCTGATAAAACGACCAAAGAGACCATTGGGTGAGCAGAGCCAATAGCCATTAACATCCAGCATATGGAGCCTCAATCTCGACACCAATGCCTGATTTATGGAGGACCGCCCTCTCAAAAACTTCCCATCTTAGCTGCCATCATACAGCATAAGTTGAATGAGGGGTACCGATGCTTGTATCTCAACAGCGCCCCAATGGTCGCGGGGATGGGATCCACTCTCGCTGCCATGGGTATTGACGTTGCATCCGAGACGGCCAAAGCGCGTCTGGTCTTGTCTTCTGAGCCAGTATCATTAGGAGGGAATTTCAATACTGAGCTGATGTTGGGCCAGCTCGAAAATGCCCTGGATCAAGCTTTGAACGACGGCTTTAAAGGCTTGTGGGCCTCCGGAGACATGACTTGGGAATTCGGATCTGCGAAAGATTTTTCTAAACTGCTGGAATACGAATTAAGGCTTGAAGAGATGTTTAGCAAACGAAAGGAGTTGTGCGGTGTCTGTCAGTATCATCAAGACACATTACCGCAGGAAGTGATGCGACAGAGCCTGCTGGTACATCAAAGCATCGTTATAAGCGACACGCTTTCGCGAATAAATCCGCATTATTTGAAATCCGCGTGGCCTGCCGATTTGAATATAAGTAATGAACTGGATGAAATGATAGCCGCGCTCCGTGGGATGTGAGAAATTGGGTACGGATACGATACGGAGATCCTGCTCCAAAATGAAGCTTTGCATAGCAGCTTTTTTCCCTGGAGTATGTGCTGTATCTCTTTTTATTTAATCAATGATTGGGAACAAATCTTCCTTAAACCGGTTTGAAAGTTGTCCGTCTCGCCGAGCGAAGCGAGGCGAAAAACCAGATTGAGCGCAGCGAAATTCTTTTCTGCATCTGCTCCTGAAAATCGGCTCTCCATCTGAAGTGCCTGATTTTGCAGCCGCATGTCAGCTTGTACTGAGAGCAGGCGATCCGGAAATTTTTCGACGGATCATGCGAACTGCTCATCGGCAATTGAAGCGCACAAAAAAATTAATACCGTCATCATGCAAATCGAGATCTGGTCCGACGTCATGTGCCCCTTCTGCTACATCGGCAAGCGCCGCTTCGAAAAGGCCTTGTCAGGTTTCGCGCACAAGGACGAAGTCGAGCTCGTCTGGAAAAGTTTCCGGCTCAACCCGCAGCTGAAAACCGATCCTTCGAAAAACGTCAATCACTACCTCTCCGAAATAAAAGGCTGGCCGCTCGAGCAGGCGAAAGCTATGAACGCGCGCGTGACGGAAATGGCGCGGCAGGAAGGCCTGGAATACAATTTCGACAAGGCCATCGTCGCCAATTCCTTCGATGCGCACCGGCTTGTGCAGCTGGCGAAAAAGCATGATCTCGGCGATGCGATGGAAGAGCGTTTGTTCCGCGCGTATTTCACCGAGGGCGCGAACACCGCCGATCACGCTACGCTTACGCGGCTCGGCGCGGAGATCGGCCTCGAAGAATCAGCGGTCGATGCGCTGTGGAAAACGAATCTCTTCGCTGAGGACGTACACCGCGATGAAGAAGAGGCGCGGCAGCTCGGCATCCGCGGCGTGCCGTTTTTTCTTTTCGCAAGACGATATGCGGTCTCGGGCGCGCAGGACAGCGCCGTTTTCCTGCAGGCCCTGGAAACGGCGTACGCGGAATCGAAGAAAACCTGATTTATTCCCTTTTCCGGCGCGGCTTTCCGGCCTTCGTTTCGTAGATTTGTAGTAAAGCCCACCCGATATGTTTTCATACCGACCTGCGCTGTTGCTTCTCGCGCTGCTGCCCTTCTTTGCCAGCTGCAAGAAAGACCAGACGGAACCCGATCCCACGCCGCAGCCCGAATACGGCTCGGTGAACATTTCCATCGCGAACACCGTGAACGGCCAGCCGCTGGTGCTGGGCTCGCAGGATTATGTAAATGACGCGGGCGATACCTTCCGCGTCAACCTCTACAAATATTACATCAGCAACATCAAGCTCTTCAAGGCGGACGGCTCGCATTACGCCGAGCCGGAAAGCTATCACCTCATCAACCAGTCGCAGGGCGGTTCGCTTTCGTTCACGATCGGCAACGTGCCCGCGGGCGATTACACGAGCATGACGTTCATGATCGGCGTAGACAGCACGCGCAACGTTTCGGGCGCGCAGACCGGCGCGCTGGATCCGGCGCACGGCATGTTCTGGACCTGGAACACGGGTTACATCATGGCCAAGCTCGAAGGCACCTCCACGCGCTCGCCCGATCCCAGCGATCTCATCGTGTTTCACATCGGCGGTTTCCAGGGCGCGAACAAAGGCATCCGCACCGTTTCACCCTCGTTCAATTCCGCCGTCGCGCGCGTCACCGGCAGCGCCTCGCCCACGATCTTCCTCGAAGCCGAGCTCGCCGAATGGTTCAGGACGCCCAACGCGATCACCTTCGCCACGACGTACAACAACATGAGCGTGAACGCGACGAACAAAATGCTCGCCGACAATTACGCCGACATGTTCACCGTCGATCACATTCAATGAACCGCCGCAGGAACATACTGTACAGCCTGCTGATCATGGCGGCGAGCTTCACCTCGCTGCTCGGCGGCTGCTCGAAAGATCCGGAGATCCCGCT
>Ga0196977_1000177_pt1 | contig 39949 bp, 31 predicted proteins | sample S3v_1013CmetaG_FD_148634 | JGI IMG/M metagenome (GOLD analysis project Ga0196977, IMG submission 148634) | Soil microbial communities from Anza Borrego desert, Southern California, United States - S3+v_10-13C | ecosystem: Environmental > Terrestrial > Soil > Desert | place: USA: California... | reverse complement strand
TCTGCGCGGACGAGTTGTCGAAGGCGAGATCGACCGCGTTGCTGCCGGCGGACTGATTGCCGGCCGCGTCGCGCGCGATCACCTGATACGTGTACTTCGTCCCGGAGACGACCGAGGTGTCGCTGAAGGTCGTGCTGCCGACGGTGGCGATGGTGGCGCCGTTGCGCTTGACGATGTACGCGCTGACACCGACGTTGTCGGCGGCCGCGTTCCACGCGATGTCGATGCGGGCCGAGTCGCCGGAAACGGGACGGAGGTTCGCGGGCGCGGACGGCGCCTGCGTGTCGGCGACCGCGCCGCCGGTGCTGAACTGATGCGCGCCCATGTCGAGCGGCGCAACGCGCGTCGTGCCGAAGTAATCGGTCTTCACGACCGACGAGGGGAGCGCCTTGGCGATGGCCATCGAAGAAGCGGTGAGCTTGTAGTCCGCCGCGCGGAAGCCGCCCGGATTCACGAACGCGGTGTTGCCGTACACGTCGCCGGAGCCTGCCGTCGCACCGGTCGGCGTACCGCCGTACCAGTGGTTGTTGCGGAACGTGACGCCGCTGCCCTGAAGCGTGGCCACGGCCGTACCGCCGGCCTGGTGGAAGATGTTGTTCTCGACGACGCTGTTCGAGTGCGGGTCCTGCCAGATCTCGATCATCGCCTGCGACGACTTGTAGAACGTGTTGTTGGCGATGGTGGTGTTCTTCAGACCGCCGCCCAGCTCGAAGTTCCCGTAGAGGAAGCCCCAGCGCGTGTTGATGATGATGTTGTTGATGATCTTGTTGTCGGTGCTGGGGTTCGAGTAGTCGTAGAACTCGTTCGCGATGGCGATGCCCATGCCCGGGTAGCCGTCGCGGAAGTAGCGGGTGTTGCCGGTCGAGTAGATCAGGTTCCCGTCGACGGTGTTGAAGCGCGAGTTGTCGAGGTACACGCCCTGGCTATAGTTGTCGAACGTCTCGTTGCCCGTGACGGTGACGTTGTTGCTGAGGATCACCGCGATGGCCTCGCCGTCGTTGTTGTAGACGCGGTTGCCCGCGACGCGCGCGCGCTCGGTGTGATGGATCGAGACCGTGCTGGCCCAGCCGCCCTGCATGGCGTGCGCGGTGTTCTCGAGCACGCAGTTGTAGACGGTGTTGCCTTCGATGGTGACGTCGGCGCTGACGCCCGGCGAGTCGTAGCCGGCGTAGATGCCGTTGCGACGCGCGTTGTGGACGGTGCTGTTCAGGAACTTCGTGTTCTTCGTCATCCAGAGGCTCACGGCGATGTTCGAGGCGTTGCGCACTTCGAAGCCGGAGACGTTGACATACTGGGTCTGGTTGACGCTGAAGAGGACGTTGGCGTTGAGGCCGCTGCCATCGTAGACGGCGGTCTCGCCGGGATAGGACTGGATGGTGATGGGCGCCGTCGCGGTGCCCTTGGCCATGATGTTGACGGTCTCGTTGTAGACGCCGCCGCGGACGTAAATCACGTCGCCCGGCTGTGCTTTGACACCGGCCCAGTTCAGGGTGCGGAAGGGAGCCGCCTGCGTGCCTGCGTTGGCATTGTTCCCGCTAAGGGAAACATAGAGATTCGCGGCATTCGCGGTCGTCGACATCACGATCAGCGAAAAGACGGCAACAACGACCTTCGAACCACGCATTCAGGGCCTCCGTTGCGATCACTTTCGTTATCGCCGAAACGCCCTGATGCGCAGGAAATCAAAGAAATGTGCGAGCCGAACTGCTCAAACTCGCATACGTCCTTGATCACGTTCGGTAGCCCAGCCGTCTGATCTGTCAGACCCGTGACTTTGCGTCCCCCCGTCGCCGAGGGTTTGCCTTTCTCGTGTGACCGCTCTTTTGTTATTCGGCGTAACAACTGGTCGCGCCGAAGATCTTCCAGGTTGCCGTAAGTGATTGAATTCAAAAGCGAACTCGACCGCTACGCCGTCCTGGTTGAGTTGCAAATAATACTCAGAACGACCTCGCTGCGCAATAGGAACTGTCGTTGCAGTCGAGGGCGGTGATGCGCGATCCCATGTCCGACTCGGCTGAGGCGATGATCCGCGAGCAGATCGCCGCCCGCGGCGTCGCCGATCCGCGGGTCCTTTCCGCGCTCCGATCGGTGCCGCGCGAGCTCTTCGTGCCGCCGAACCTGCGGGCCTCCGCGTACGACGACACGCCGTTGCCGCTCGCGCACGGGCAGACGATCTCGCAGCCGTTCATCGTCGCGCTGATGACCGAGCTTCTTGCGTTACGCGGGGATGAGAAGGTCCTCGAGATCGGAACGGGATCGGGCTATCAGACCGCGATCCTCGCGCGGCTCGCGCGCCACGTATGCAGCGCGGAGCTGGAGGCGGACCTCGCCGCCACCGTTCGCGAACGCCTGGAGCGGCTCTCGATCAACAACGTCACGCTGCGCGTCGGCAACGGCATCGACATCTTCCGCGATCACGCGCCGTTCGACGCCATCCTCTCCGCCGCGGCACCGGAGCAGATTCCGGAGGAGTTGGTCGCACAGCTCGCGGATGGTGGCCGCTGCATCATTCCTGTTGGCGGATCCGACCTGCAGTTCCTCTGGTTGATCGAGCGGAACGGCGGTCACGTGAAACGCACGCGGCTCGAGGCAGTGCGTTTCGTGCCGCTACGGACTTGATGAGTACCTCATTAGTTCCTCGGGTTCCTCGGGTTCCTCGGGTTCCTCGGGTTCCTCGGGTTCCTCGGGTTCCTCGGAGGGGCTTCTTCTCCCGAGGAACCCCGAGGAACAGGTTCTCACCCGAAGTAATGGCACCTTGACGTGCACGTCTCCTCGATCGTCACGCGATGCAGCATCGGCAGTTGCGGCGCCAGCTCGCGCCAGATCCAGATGGCGAGCATCTCCGCGGTCGGGTTCTCGAGACCCGCGATGTCGTTCAGCAGGAAGTGATCGAGCCGGTCGACGAGCGGATCGACCGCGCGCTTGAGGTCCGCGAAGTCGATGACCCAGCCGAGGCGCGCATCGATCGGTCCGCGCACGGCCACCTCGCCGCGAAACGAATGCCCATGCACGCGCCGGCATTTGTGCCCCTCGGCCACATGCGGCAGGAAGTGGGCCGCTTCGAAACGAAAGTCTTTTACGAGCTCGACGACATCGGACACGCACGGAGTTTATACCGCGCGTCAGAATCCGACCGAGACGGCGAGCAGCAGAAAGTCCGTGTTGAAATCGCGGTTCGCGCGCGACGAATCCGCATTGTCTTTCGAGTAGTAGAGGATGTACGCCACGTGATCCGTGTGGCGATAGCTCGCAGACGCCGTCCATTGATCGCGCTGTTCGTCCGCACCGAAACGGGAGGACGTGATGTCGCTGGTCGTGTACTCGCGCTGGCGGTCGCGGTAGGTGAGGCTGAGATAGACCTTGCGCGTCGGCGACGATGAGAAGCCGATGTACCAGTACGACTCGTCGTAGTTCTCGGTCGGATCGACCACGTCGCGCGACCCGGCCACATATCCAACCTCGGGCATGAACTTGTATCCGAGGCCGCGATAGCGGACATTGGCGCCGAAGTAGGCGCCGTCGTTGTTGCGCTCGCGCGGACTGGTGAAGCGCTGCCGGTCGGTTTCGGCTTCGACGCCGAGTTGCCAATCCTCGGTCACGCGAAACGAATACTCACCGGCGAACGTGGTGACGTCGCCGGTCTCCGTCGAACCTGCGATGTCGAACGATGACCGGTTGATGCCGTGATCGACGTACGCGCTGTAGTCGTGACGTTCACCATCGTGCGCGAGGCCGACGCGCCCGCCGTAGCTGGTCTTCTTGCCGCGCTCATCGAAGTCGAGCACGTTGAGATGGCCGAACGCGTCGGTGCCGGTCCACACGCGATACGCCGCGCGATATTCGACGCCGAGGCCGCGGATGTCTTCCTCGAGGCCGGAGCCGATCGGTGCCTGAAAGAAGTTGCCGAAGTACATCGGCTGCAGCCGCAGTTCCTGGCGAAAGACCGGTGCGTCCTGCCGGCCGAGTGGTTGCGCGGTGAGCGTGGCTGTCGTTGCGCAGAAGGCAACCACTATCCAAACGGTTCGTGACTTCACAATTCCTCCGTCGTCCCGTTCGCCACAGGAGCAAAAGGGAGACCAGAGAAAAAGTGCGCCCGCGCGCGGCGGAAGAAGTCGCGGTCGACGAACGCGAGGACCGCGGCGTAGACGATGGCACCGAGCATGACGCCGCCGAAGAGTTGCATGACGGGTGTGGCGTGCGCGGCCCAGCGGAGCCATGCGAAAAGCGCCGCGCCCATGGCGATGCTCGCGATGAAGCTCGGCACGCACGCGGCGAGCGTGTCGCGCAGCGGGATCTTCATCACGCGCGAGGTGACGGTGAGATCGATCGTGCTTGCCACGGCCGATGCCGTCGCCAGCGCCGCCGCGACCCACACCGCGTTGCCTGTGGTGGCGCCGAGCAGCATCAGCGGGACGCCGGGGATCATCTTGAAGAGTGCGATGCGCGCGTGCAGTTGCGCGTGACCGGCGGCTTTCAGCAGATCGCCGCCCTGCGTTCCGATTCCGCGCAGCGCCGCGTTGATGGCCAGCGCGGCGAGAATCGGAGCGGCCGGTCTCCACGCCGGCCCGAACGCGACGAGGATCGCGGGTGTCGCGAGGACCGCGAGTCCGGTGGCCGCGGGCATCGTCACCGCCGCGACGTACTTCGTCGCGAGAATGTACGGCCTGTGCATCGATGCGCCGCTGGCCTGCAGTTTTGCGAATGCCGGGAAGAGGATCTTGCTCGTCACCCATAGCACCACGATGATCGTCGCCTCGGGCACTTTCGACGCCATCTGATACAGGCCGAGCGCCGTGACGCCGAGGAAGCGGCCGACGATGGCCATGTCGGCGTGATGGCCGATGACGCCGAGCGCGTTCACGGAAATGATGCCTCGTCCGTAGCGGAGCATCGGTTTCACGAGATCCCACGGCACGCGAAACTTCGGCCGCCACGGAATGGCGATCCAGAGGAGCAGCGTGCGCGCGCCGGTGCCGGCGATGTGTCCCCATGCCAGGCTGTACGCGCCGAAGCCTTGATACGCGAGAACGATTGCGACGCCTGCTTTGAAAAGTGCGAGGCCGAGGTCGGGGATGAGGCGCTTGCGGAAAGCGAGGTCTTTCTGCGCGAGCGCGTCGTGCGTGTTGCCGAGGAACTTGAGGATGAAGCTGACGGCGAGGAGGCGGACGATCGGCGTGCCGGCGGGACTCTGGAAAAAGTTCGCGACGAATGGCGCGAGGATGAGTGTGAGCCCGCACCAGAACAAACCGCCGATCGCGTTGATCAGAAACGTGACCTGCGAGGCGTCGTCGCGGCGATCGGGCCAGTAGACCAGCGCGACGCCCGAGCCGAGATCGCCGATCGCCTCGGCGGCCGCGATGTACGTCATCGCGAATGCGAGCAGTCCGAATTCGCGCGGCGCGAGGATGCGCGCGAGAAGGGCGAGACCGACGAGTGTGATGATCTTCGTGCCGGCGGTCGAGACGAACGCCCAGACCGCGGCGCGCGCGGTCAATCGGCCGAGCGTCATGCGCGGCCCTTCGTGCAGGAAGTGCGCCGGGGGGCGGGGGGAGGGACAGTTGCAAAGTCTCAGAGTCTCAGAGTCTCAGAGCGTCGGCCTCTCACGCTTTCCTTGTGGCGCGCTTCGCGTTGTGGGAGGAGGCGGAGAAGTCCGTGCAGCAACCCTCTGCGACTCTGCGACTCTGCGACTCACGAACAAATGCGACTCACGACCGCACCGCGAGCCGATCCCGAAACCCATCCACCACCATCACCTCCCCGTCGACGTTCAGCGTGTGCGTGCCGCCGATCCCCGCTGCCCAATCGGGGAGGATGCGGCCGATCGCGCGCTCTTCCCATGCATCGTCGGAGAGCGTGATGATCTCGCGGAGTTGCATGGCGTGGCCGTAGCGTTTCGCGCCGTCCTGCGCCGCGCGGATCAGCGCGCCGTTGCGACGAAACGGGCGGCCCGCGCAGCGTCCGCCGACGATGTCGGAGAGGATCGGGTTGCGGCGATGCGGCGTCCATGGGCCGAGCGGCGTGTCGGCGACGTAGAGCGAGAGCTCGTCGTACACGTTCGGCGTCGACGGCGTGGTGAGATACATCCACCAGCGGCCTTCGTGCTCGAACGGTGTCGCGTCGACCGCTTCGATGTCGCGCACCAGGACGCTCACTTGTTCCCATCGCAGCGGAAAGTCGGTGGCGCGAAAGAGCTGCACGGTCCGATCGCCGCCGGTCTCGGGGACCATGTAGAAATCGCCGTTCCAGCGGAATACGCACGGATACGAGAGGTGATACGGACGCTCGAGGATGCGCACGGGCGGCAACCACGTGCCGTCGCGGCGCGCTTCGATGACGGCGAGTGCGCCGCGATGATCGGCGAAGAGCATCTCCTCGACGAAGATCCACGCACGGTCGCCGTCCTGGATCACGAACGGATCGGCCCACAGACGATCGCGCGGCGGCTCGATGCGATGGAACGAGCGGAGATCGTCGATGTCGCCTCCGAAACGGAAGGCGACGAACCATTGCTCATTCGTGGCCACGTCGCGGATTTTCTGAACCAGGAAGCGGGTGGCAATCTTGGCGAGGGAACCCATCTGGAACGACGGGCTCTCAGCCCGTCGATGTGAATCGTCGACGGGATGAGAGCCCGTCGTTCCAGATGTTCGCAAATCGCGGAGCGCAGTTGTCGCGAGGGTCGCGCACTTCCACCGCAGGCGGTTCATCGCGCGATGGAGCGAGATCGCATCGGTGGCCACGCGCGCACTCGCGATGACTGTGCCGTCATCGACGTTCCTCAACGCGGCGATCGTGTGCGTCTGTTGCGTGGCCAGCTCGTGGAGGCCGTCAGGCAGCTCGTGCGTCCACACGCCGAACCGCGCGCGCGTGACCGGCGCGCAATCGCAGAACGTCACGATCACGTCGAGCTCCTGCCCGTCCGCATGCGGCATCACCACCGACAGCTCGCGCGGCTCGAGCGCGTCATCGCGCGTGCGGAAGCGATTTGCATCGACGCGCGTGTAAATCCTTGTCAGCAGTCCGTGCGGCTCGCGCATCGCCGCGGTGCGTCCGCAGCGAATGATCTGCGCGAGCACCGCATGTGGCGATGCGGCGATGTTCTCGATGGCGCGTGCGATCCACGCCGGCGGAGTGAGCGATTCGACGATGACGCCGACGCGCAGAAGCGGTTCCACGGCGCGGGGCAGTGCCACGGGCGCGCCAAACACGACACGGATGAGGCGGCTCATCCCGGCAACACGCTTGCACTAGCGGGCATCGTTGGCGGCTGTTGACGCCGTCAAGTTCTCTCTCTTCTTCAACCAACTCCCGGGGGATTTACCCATGAAACGTTCGATCCTCGCTGCCGCGGTTCTCGTGACGGCCAACGCGATGGCCTCCGCAACCGTGCGCGAAATGCACGTCACTCCGCTCTCCACCGCTCATGAAGAGGTCCATCAGGCGCCGCGCGAATTGCGCATCGCCGCCGAAGGTGTCGCCGCGAACGCCACCCAGACCGAGCCCTCGGCGATGAACGTCATGCCCGTCGCCGGCCTGGTGAACATCGATCACGCCATCCCGTACTTTGTCGATCTCGATGCCGGTCCCGGCATCCGCGACTTCAACTGCACGCGCCTGACGTACGACGGCCACACAGGCCACGATCCGTACATCCGCAGCTTCCTCGAGCAGCGCATCGGAGTGCCGGTGTTCGCGGTGCGCGACGGCGTCGTCGTCGACATCCACGACGGCGAGCCCGACGAGAACATCACCGCCGACCCGAGCTTCCGCGCGAACTACGTCTACCTCCGCCACGGCAACGACGAGCGTTCGCAGTACATCCACCTGCGCCGCAACAGCATCACCGTGCAGGTCGGCGACTTCGTTCCGGCCGGCACGCAGATCGGTCTCGTGGGCAGCAGCGGCCCGAGCCGCGCGCCGCACATTCACTTCGAGACCACGCTCAATGGCGCGCCGGTCGAGCCGCTGGCCGGTCCATGCCGCGCCGGCCGCTCGATCCTTCCGCATCAGGAACAGATGCCGACGGTCGGCAGGCCGGTCGCGTTCGGCGCGACCTTCAGCACGGAATCGTTCGGGACTTTCCGCGCAGCGCCTCATGACGAAGCGCCGCACACCGGCACGTTCAAGAGCGGCGCGCGCACGGTCTACTTCAAGGCCGAGATCGCGAACGTCGGCGCAAGCACGCAGTACCAGCTGACGCTCGATCCCCCCGGCTCGGCCGGCGACATGATCGCCGCCGCGGGCACGCTCGTGAATTACGACGCATCGCTCGTCTCCGTATGGTGGGGCATTGAAGTCGATCTGAATCGCCTCGGCACCTGGACGCTCAAACTGAGAGCGGACGGCGAACAACTGCTCGCCGCGCCGTTCACGGTCGTGAGCGCGTCGTCGGGCACCATCGTCAATCGCCCGCCGAGCGCGTACACGGTGGAGTTCGAGGCGCCGGTGATCGTTCCGGGAGCGGTGCCTGTCTGCCGCGTCGAGGGTTTGCAGTTCGCCGATCCCGACTACGACGTCGTGTCGTATCGCTATCGCTGGACGATCAACGATGAAGTGGTTCGCGACGTCACCTCTGCCGCACGCACCGATGCGCTCTCGCGCGATCGCGTCCGCGTCGGGACGACGTTGCGGTGCAGTGTGACCGCGTCGGACGGCAAGGTCGAGACGCAGGCCGTCAGCGCATTCGCGACGCTCACCGCACCGCGCCGCCGGGCGGTGAAGAAGTAGGACATCACGCAAACCGGATAGACTGCGCGCCGCTTTGGTAACGCTCTTGCTCGACGGAGTGCAACATGAGCAACTACACCGCAACTGAGTCCGAGCGTTCGCTCGGCACGATCATCAAAGATCTGACCGCCGATCTGTCGAACCTGTTTCGCAGTGAGATCGCGTTGTTGAAGCTGGAGCTGAAGGAGTCGGCGGCGAAGCTCGGCGGCGGCGCCGCACTCATGGCCGCCGCGCTCTTCCTCGGTCTCATCGGCATCGCCTTCCTCTTCGTCACCATCACCCTCGGCCTGGTCGCGCTCGGCGTGCCGGCGTGGCTTTCGTCGCTGATCGTGACCGTGGTGCTGTTCGCCGCCGCGGGCGTCCTGGTGATGATGGGTAAGAAGAAACTGCAGGGCGTGAACTTCGTCCCGACCCAATCGATCGATCACATCCGTGGTGACATCGATTCGCTGAAGGCGGACGTCGCGCGAGTGAGGAGCCGGTAAATGGGCGAGACGGACCAGAAGCAGTACATCGAACGCGCGATCACGCGCGCACGCGACGGGGTCGGCGACCGCATCGACGAGCTCGATCGCCACCTGCGCACGAACCTCGACCCGAAGACGCTGGCTACGGCCTACGCGCCGCAGCTCGTCGCCGGCGGCGCGGTCCTCGGCGTGCTGGTCGGTTTCGGCATGCCGAAGGTGTTCCGCAAGCTGATCACATGGGGCGTGCCGGTCGCGATCGTGGCGATGACGATCAAGAGCGCACGCGAGGCTTAGTACCTCGGAGTACCTCGGCTACCTCGGAGTTCCTCGGAGGGGCTGAGGCATCGCGCTGGTTTCTCTTCCCTCCGAGGAACCCCGAGGTACTCGTCATCACCGCACCCGCACGTACCTCGCTCCCGGCAGCGCACGAATCCACCCATCGAGCTCGAGCTGCAGTAGCGACTCGGCCACTGCCGCAGGTGTGCGGCCGAGTCGCGCGGCGACGTTGTCGATATGTGCGCCTTCCTCGCGGGTGAGCGCGGCCAGCACATCGCCCAGCGGCGCGTCCGGCGGTTGCTCATCGGAACGCACTTCCAACTGTGCGCGTACATCCGCACGCAATTCATGCAGCACATCGTCCGCGTCGAGCACGAGCTTCGCGCCGTACTGAATGAGACGATGCGTTCCCTCCGATCCCGGCGAGAAGATCGAGCCCGGCACCGCGAAGACGTCGCGTCCCTGCTCCGCGGCCATCCGCGCGGTGATCAGCGATCCGCTGCGTGACGTCGCTTCGACGATCAGCGTTCCGTACGCGAGTCCCGAGATGATGCGATTGCGCGCCGGAAATCGTTCCGGCCGCGGTGGTGTGCCGGGTGGCAGCTCGGTAATGACCAGGCCGTGCTGCTCGATGCGCTCGAACAGTCGCCGGTTCGCGCGCGGATAGGTCACGTCGATGCCCGTGCCGAGGACGGCGATGGTCGTGCCGCCTGATTCGAGTGCGGCGGCATGCGAGGCGGAGTCGATGCCGAGGGCGAGGCCGGAGACGATGACGAGACCGGTGGGGGCGAGTTGCCGCGCGAGATGTTCCGCGGCGTTGATCCCGTAAACGGATGCGCGCCGCGAGCCGACCATCGCCAGCGCCGGACGCGCGAGCAGGGACGGATCGCCGCGGAAGTGCAATGCGAGCGGCGGATCGGGGATGTGCCGCAAGAGAGACGGATACGCCTCGTCGAGTAGCGTGATCGTCGACGCGCGCAGTTCCGCGACCGCCGGTGTTAACGGATTTCTCACCTGCGCGGCCTGCTCGGGAGTTAGGCTCAAAACCTCTTCGAGCAGCCTGGGGGACGCATTGCAGATCGTGGAAACGGGATCGAAGTTCTCGAGCAGCAGGCGGGTGCGGTTGGGCGTGAGGAACGGAACGAGAGAGAGCGCGATCAGCAGATCGCGCGCGGCGTCATCGTGCATGTGTGGGTCGGTGCCGGCGAAGGAATGCTGTGCGCGGACCGTGAGCGGCCGGTGGGAACGGCGCAAGTATACTGCTGCGCGCACAGGGGGTTCTCGATGAAGCGCGCGTTCACGACGTCATCGCTATTCCTCGTAGCCATTCTCGCGTTGCCGCTCGGATTCACCGGCTGCCGCTCCAGCGGCGGCGGCGACATGTCGGATGCCCGAACCCAGAGCCGCTTCGGCGTGCGCATGGCGAAGTTGAATCTCTGGCGCGAAGCGATGTTCCGCTTCCGCCGCGCCACGCAGATCAAGCCTGACGACGCCATGGCGCACAACAACCTCGCCGTCGCGTACGAGGCCACGGGCGACTTCGAAGCGGCGGCGCGCGAGTATCGCGAAGCGCTGCGCCTCGACCGCTCGAACGAATACATCCAGAAGAACTACAGCCGCTACGTCGAGTTCATGCAGCGCGGCAAGAAGCGTGACGCGAAACCTGCAGTCGCGTCGACGGCCACTACGGCCCCGGCGGCGATCACCACCACCATCACGACGACAATGACCGCGCCGGAGCCGCCCACGCCGGTCGTGACCGACACCACCGACACCACCACTACGAATCCGCCGCTGGAAGGTGCCCCATGAAACGCATCGCAATCGCGCTCGCCGTTTTTCTGCCGCTCGCTCTTTCCGCGGACGTGATGGAAGTGAAGCTGAAGCTGCCGGTCAAGCCGAAGCTGCAGATCAGCGGCGACGAGAAGCTCGCGTTCGCGCCGTTCGTGATCGCGTCCAAAGGCGAGAAGCGCGGTGACCGCGCCGCCAAAGTCGACGTGCAGCAGGAGTTTCAGCGGTACATGAAGAAGCAGATCGCGAAGTCGACGAAACTCCGGCTCGTCGACGTTTCGCAGACCCGCCTGCCCGGCAACGACATCAAGACGCTCAAGGCGGCGCGCGATTACTGGAAGGAAATGGGCGCGCGCACCGGCGCGGATTTCATCGTCTCGGGCGTGGTCGACTTCGACATCAACGACCGCGCCGGATACAAGGCGGAGGATTACGTCTCGCCCCTCGACGGCCGTACGTATCAGCGGCAGGTGCTGGTCGAGGCCACCGGCTTCGTGTTCGACATCGACCTCGCGGTGTTCGACGGCGATACGGGCGAGATGATCCTGGAAGAAAACTTCCGCGACTTCAAGGAATTCGACCAGCGCAACTACGACGAGATCCTCGGCCTCTTCGAAAACCTGCGCGCCCTCGAATCGCAGCTCGTCGGCATCTTCGTGGCCCAGGAGACGTCGGGCTCACGCTACGTGTTCACCAACTAGGAGGCTTTCTTTGAAGAGAGTCGTCGTCCTCCTCATTCTCGTCCTCGCGGCCGTGCCGGCGTATCCGTTCGGCCAGAACAAGATCGTCTACGACGACTTCCAGTGGAGCGTCTACCACTCCACGCACTTCGACGTCTATTTCTACGAGGAGGAGCGCGCCTCGCTGCAGCGCGTCGTCGACGCGGCCGAGAGCGCGTATCTCGACCTGTCGAAGAAGTTCAATTTCCAGGTCTCCAAAAAGATCCCGCTGATCTTCTACGCCACGCACTCCGCATTCGAGCAGACGAACGTGATGCTGAACTTCGTTCCGGAAGGCGTCGGCGCGTTCGCCGAGCCGGCGAAGAACCGCATGGTGCTGCCGATCGACATGCCGGACGACAAGCTCCTCGAGCTGATCCGGCACGAGCTCACGCACATCTTCGAGTACGAGATCTTCTTCCAGGGGAAGTTCGGCAAGAACCTCACCGCCAATCCGCCGACCTGGCTGATGGAAGGCCTGGCGTCGTTCATGGCCGAGGATGAGGATTCGCGCGACCGGATGGTGCTGCGCGATGCGGTGGTGAATGACCGCATCCCGCGCGTCAGCCTCAATCCGCAGGGCTATTTCGCGTATCGCTTCGGCCACGCCGTGTTCCAGTTCATGCAGGAGCAGTACGGTTGGGACGGGCTCCGCGACTTCATCTACGAATACCGCAACACCCTCGGCGGCAGCATCGACCGCGCGCTCAAGCGCGCGTACAACCTGACGCCCGACGATTTCGACAGCCGCTTCCGCACGTGGCTGCGCAAGCAGTACCTCCCGGCTCTGGTCGCGAAGGGAGAGCCGCAGGAGTACGGCGAGCCGTTCAAGATCGATCCGAACGATCCGAGCAACGAGATCTCGCCGGTGCCGTCGCCGTCGGGCGATCTGCTGGTCGGCTTCACGACCTACAAGGACGACATCGATCTGGCGCTGATGAACGTCCCGGAGCGGCGCCTCCTCAAGAATCTGACGGCCGGCTACACCAGCCGCTACGAATATCCGATCGTGCAGGCGATGACCACCGCGCCGGTGATGGGACGCGACGTCGCGTTCGCACCGAGCGGCGATCAGGTCGCGCTGTTCGTGAAGAAGGAGCGCGGCCGCAACCTGCTGCTTCTCAATCCGCTCACCGGCTCGATCGTGAAGTCGATTCCGATGGACGTCGAGCAGCAGCTCGCGCCGGCGTATTCCCCCGACGGAATGCGCGTCGCATTCGCCGGCATCCGCGGCAATCAGTCCGACATCTTCATCTACGACGTCCAGAGCGGCGAGATCGAGAACGTCACGAACGACGCGTTTTTCGACGGCGCACCGGTGTTCTCGCCGGACGGCCAATCGCTCATCTATTCATCGGTCGGCGAGGAGTACGCGAAGCTGTATCGCGTGAATCTCAACAAGCGCACCGAGCGCTTCCAGCTCACGACCGGTGACTGGAACGACATCGACGCGTACTACAGCCCGGACGGCAAGCGCCTCTTCTTCGCGTCCGACAAGCAGACCGGCCGCAACATCCCCGAGGCGGTGGCGATCCTGGAGCGCGCGGAGGATGCGGCGCGGCCGGAGGAAGGCACGCCGAAACCCGATCCGACGAACTTCGCTGCGTACAACATCTATTCGCTCGATCTCGCGACCGGCGACCTGCTGCAGTACACCGACGTCGTCGCCGGCTCGTTCACACCGGTCGTGTTCATCGGCGAGAACAACAAAGAGCGGATGGTCTTCTCGTCGTACTACAAGGGCCAGTGGCGGCTCTATTCGACGCCGACCGACAAGCCGCTGCGCGTCGCGGAGAAAACCACGTTGCCGTCCGCGCCGATCGCGGCGGAAGAACGGTCGATGTTCCGCTCGACCTCCGAGTTCTTCCTCGACGAGGAGAAGATCGAGCGTACCGGCGGCTTCAAGCTTTTCATCGAAGACGTGTCCGTCAACGCGGGCGTGAGCTCCGATCAGCTCTTCGTGTCGCGCACGACGGTATTCATGAGCGACATGCTCGGCGGACGCCGGTTCATCGCGTCGCTCGACTCGGTTGCGTCGTTCTCGAACTTCGACTTCCTCTATCTCGACATGCGCAAGCGCACGAGCTGGGGCGCGCGCATCTTCGACAACCGCTCGTTCTTTATCACGCAGAACCTCGAGAGCGGCGATTTCGACCGGCGCCAGTTGTATCGCGAGACCGGCGCAATGGGTCTGGTCAGTTATCCGTTCAGCCGCTATCACCGCATCGACGGCGGCGCCGGCTACCTGAACCGCGATTACTTCTACCCGCGCTTCGTGCCCGATCTTCTCGGCGGACCCGATATCGCGGTTTACGAAGCGCGGCAGGATACGTTCCCGATCGTCAGCGCCACGTTCAGCGGCGACAGCGCGGTGTGGAAGTATTTCGGCCCGGTCTCCGGACGCCGCTATCAGGTCGGCGCGGCGTATGCCGCGGACATGGAAGACGGCGGCGCACTCAGCGCGGACCTCTCCATCGACTGGCGCGAGTATTTCCAGATCAGCGCGCGCACGCTGCTGGCGACCCGGTTTTATGGGACGTGGTCGGACGGCAACGCGCCGAACTTCGCGTATTTCGGCGGCCTCAATACGCTGCGCGGCTATGACTTCCGTACGCTCGTCGGACAGTACGCCGGTTTCGCGAATGTGGAGTTGCGCTTTCCGCTGATCGACGTCCTGGCCACGCCGATCGTCGTGCTGCAGCAAGTGCGCGGCGCGCTGTTCTTCGACATCGGCGCGGCGCGCTTCGACGGACGCCCGTTCAAGTTCATGGAGAACGGTCAATTGAAGGACCCGAAGGCATCGGTCGGTCTCGGCGTGTCGTTCAACCTGCTCGGGCTGCAACTCAACTGGGACTTCGCGCGCCGCTACGATTTCAAGGAGCTGGAGAAGGAGTACCGCACCAGTTTCTGGGTCGGGCAGACGTTCTGAGACGATGGAGTGCGGCGGCACAGCCGCCGCTTTCACAGCGGCGGCCGCAGCCGCCGCAATGCCCGCGCGGCAGCTGCCGCTACCGCTTTTGAAAGCGGCGGCTTTGCCGCCGCACTCCATAGCAGCCGGTGCACCAGTTCGCGCGCGCGTCTGACGACGCGCGCGCGCGTCGTTGCGTAGAACGTGAACGTGCGATCGGCGCGCCTCTTTGCGCCCCAGTCGTACTTGTAATCGTGCTCGCCCCACATCATGTCGTACTCGCGCACCCCTTCGGCGATGCAGCGCTCGATCATGCAGTAGTGCAGCACCGCGCCGGGGCTGTCGACTTCCGACTCGAAATCGGTCCCGTTGATGAAGTGATGGAAGCGGCCGCGATACACGAACGCGAAATCGACGCTCACGACCTTTCCGCCGGCGATGAGACGGTACATGCGCAGCCAGCCGCGTTCGGCGGCGCAATGGGCGAGGTCGCGATAGAACGCGGTGAGCCGTTCGTCCGCGAATGCGCCGCGTTCGCCGCGCGACGTCCAGTGCTTCTGGTGCAATCGCACCAGCACGCCGAATGCATCATCGATCTCCGAGGCTGACGTCGCGGTCGCGCACGACCAGTCGTTGGGGAAATCGCGATCGATGCGGCGGCGGTAATAGCGGAAGCGCTCGTTCTTCTTCTTCGGCAGCGGCGCGAGCACCGACTCCATGTCGCCGGGCAATTCGAGCACTGGCGCCACGTGACCTTCGCTTTCCTCGAACGCGATGCCCGACGCGCGCAGCAGCGGCAGTGAGGGCGAGTCGGGGAGGATGTTGGCGAGACACAACACATCGTGCGGAATGGCCTCGATCTTCGCGAGCATGGCCGGCACCGCGACCGCTTCCAGGCCGCGCTTCACGATGAAGTCAAAGTGCTCGACCGGCGCGGCGGCACCGATGAATCCGAGCTGGGCGATCCCCGCGCGGCCGCGTGTGATCGACAGAGGCGCGAGACCGATCAACGCGCCGCCGGCGTCACGCTCGGTAACCAGCGCCAGTTGCTCATCGCTTCCGAAATGCCGGACCCACGTGCTGCACCACGTCCACGATGCGAAGAAGGAATCGGTCGAGCTGTCGTCCTGCAGCCGCTCCCATTCCTCACGGAGCGAATCGAATAAGGTCATGCTGCGCGCGGTGTGCGGCGGCGATCGGCGATCGTCTCGCGCAGAAACTTCAACAGCGCGCGCTCCTCGAGCGACAGTCCGACGCGCACCACCGGCGATCCCTTGCGCGTCTTCCGCAACATCTCGAACGGCTTCCCTTCCATGTACTCGTCGAGCAGCCGCGGGCAGATGTACGACGAGCGGCACACCGCCGGCGTGTTGCCGAGTTGCTCGGCCGTCACGGTGACCGCTTTGCGGATCCGCCGCTTGCGATCCGCCTTGCTCGTCCCTTGCCCTTGCATCGCCAGCGCGATGGAGCAGAGCAGCGTGCCCGCCCACGTACGAAAGTCTTTGGCCGTGAAATCCTTGCCGATGATCGACTGGATGTAATCGTTCACGTGCCGGTCCTTGACGTTGATCACGCGGCCATTGTTCGCGAACTTGAACAGCTCGTCGTCAGTCTCTGCCCGTGTCTTGGTCTTCTTGAGCTCCTGCACGATGCTTGCGACGTCGGGATCGGTGACTGCGCGCTGCTGTTGCTTCCTCCATTTGCCGATGTAGTCGAAGCGGACGATTCGTCCATCCACCTGCACGTGCGAGCTGCGGATGGTGGACAACCCGAATGTCGACTCCGCCTCCGCGCTCTTGTCATTGCCGATACGGAAGAAGCCCTGATCGATGAGCCGCACCATCGCCGCGAGCACGCGCTGCCGCTCGAGCTCGCTGCCTTTGAGATCGGCGCGCACGCGGCGCCGCAGCGCGGGCAGCGACTCGCCGAACTCGACCACGCGCTTGAACTTCGCTTCCTCGCGCTGCGCGCGGAAACGCTGGTGATAAAGGTATTGCGTGCGGCCCTTCTTGTCGACGCCGAGGACCTGGAGGGGGGCGGTTTCGCCGCGGGCGATGCGGACGTTCTGCCACGCGGGCGGGATGCGCAGCTTCGCGATGCGCGCGAGCACTTTCTCATCCTCGACTGGCGCGCCGTCGGCGAACCGGTAAGTGAAGCCCTTTTCCTTACTGCCTTCGCGCCGGATCCCGTTCGAGTCGAGATTCCACCGGCGCCGAACTCCCCGGTCCGCCATCGGCGGGCAAGGTCTGCGAGATCGATGCCCTTGTACCCATCTGGAGCGACGGGCTCTCAGCCCGTCGTGGCGGCGGATTCGACGGGCTGAGAGCCCGTCGCTCGAGATGTCGGTTGCGTTAAGCTGCGCGGCCGATGTTTTGGGATCTCACGCGAAACGAACGCCGGATCGTAGTCGCGTTCGCCGCCGTCGTCGCGGTCACGCGTTTCGCGACGCTCTCGCTCGGTCCGTGGGACTGGGACGAAGTCCTTTTTTGCCTCGCGGTAGGCGATTACAACGTCGCCATTCACCAGCCCCATCCGGCCGGCTTCCCGCTCTTCATCCTCCTCGGCAAGCTCGCGCGGTTCTTTGCCGACTCCGACTTTCACGCGCTGCAGGCGGTGAATGTCGTCGCGTCGATCTTCGTGTTCCCGGTGATGTTCGCGGCCGCGCGCGCGTTCCGGCTCGACTTTGTCCCGTCCCTCGCGGCGGCGCTGTTGTTCGCGTTCATGCCGAACATCTGGTTCTACGGCGGCACCGCGTTCAGCGATCCGCTGGGCATGGTTCTGTTCCTCGCTGCGATCGCCGCATATCTCCTGGCGGGCCTCAGCATGCGAGGGTACGTGATCGCATCGGTCCTGATGGCGGCCGGCATTCTCGTGCGCCCGCAGAACGCGGTGGTGGCCGTGTTCCCGTGGACGATCGCGACGGTGCAACAGTTGCGCGCGCGACGCTTCCGTGCGGTGATCGCGGGCTCGCTTCTGCTGGTGCTGCTCGTCGGCATCGGCTACGGCGCGGCGGCGCTTGCGACCGGTGTCGACGGCTACATCGCCTCGCTGCGCGGTCACTCGAACTACGTGAAGAACGCCGACACCATCGCCAGCAAAGAGCGGCCGCCGCTCCTCGAAGTGATGCGCATGCAGCTCGATCCGTTCGACTCCGCGAAAGTCGCACTGGCGATGAACCTGCTCGCGCTCGTCGCGATCGTGATCGGACGCCGTCGTGTCGTCGCCGAAGTGCTGCTGACGTTCACGCCGTTCTTTCTGTTCTCTGCGCTTGCAGCGAATCCCGCGGGCACGAGCCGCTTCTCGCTCAACTACCTCGCCGGGATCGTGATCCTGGCGGTGGAAGGAACAGATGCGCTAGCGCGGCGTTTGCCGCGCGCGCGCATCGCCATTCACGCCGTCGTCGTCGCGCTCCTCCTCGGCCGCTTGATTACGTGGGGATGGCCCGCGTTCCAATCGCCGCGCACTACCGAAGCGCCGCCGACTGCCGCCGCGAAGTGGCTGCGCGATCACGTGCCGCCGACCTCCACGATCTTCGTCCACGGCAGCGCGAACCCGTGGACGACGTATTTTCTGCCGAAGCATGAGCGGCTGACGGTGACATCGACGGCGCAGATTCTCGCGCATCGTGGCGCATCCAACGGGTGGTACATCGCGCTCTCGCCACCGCCGGACGGCGCGATCGGATTTCTCCGCCCGCGGAATCGCACCTGGAACATCGTCACCAAGCGCGCCTTCGAGGCGTTCGTGCAGCCGACGCGCGAAGTGGTCGGCTTCGTCGACGGCGGCTGGTACAACATCGAAGACGATGGCCAGAACACGTGGCGCTGGTCGAAGAAAACATCGGTCATGCTTTTCGGCGCGAGTGCCGAGGAGCGGGAGTTGCGGCTGCAGTTCCATGTGCCGGTGGATGTGTTCCGGCATCCGGTGCACGTCGCATTCGCGTTCAACGGCCAGCAGCTCGGGACGATCGTCGCGAAGTCGGAGAACGAAGTGCGCTATGTCGTGCGCCCGCGTGCGGACCGCGTGAACCAGCTGCGCATCGAGCTCAGTCACGCCTTCATCCCGGCGCAGCACGGTAGCCACGACAATCGCGAGCTCGGTTTGATGTTGCAAGGGTGGTCCTGGCGCCGCACCGGAGCGTCGTGATGGCTGCGGCCATCATGGAACGCCGGATCGTCCTCGCGCTTTCGATCGCCATTGCGCTGACGCGTTTCCTCGCGGTCGCCCAATCCCTCTGCGACTGGGACGAAGCTCTCTTCGCCCTCGGTGTCCGCGACTATGAAGTGGCCGAACATCACCCGCATCCGCCCGGCTATCCGTTGTTCATTGCGGCCGCGAAGCTCGTGGCGGTCACCGGCCTCGACGAATTCCGTTCCCTGCAGGTGATCGTCGTCCTCGGCGCGATGTTCATCTTTCCGGCGCTGTACTGGCTCGCGCGCGAGATCGGTTTCGACTTCACGACCGCTGTCGGCGGCGCTGCGGTGTACGCATTCCTGTCGAACGTGTGGGTGTACGGCGGCACGGGATTCAGCGACGTGCCCGCGACGGCGATCGTGTTCGTCGGGTGTGCATTACTGCTGCGCGGACGAACCGATGTACGCGCGTACATCGCGGGCGCGGTCGTGCTCGGAATCGCGGCCGGTTTCCGCCCGGCGAATCTGTTTGTGGGTGCGGTGCCCGCGTTGATGGCGACCTGGATGCAGTTCCGCGCCAAGTCGTATCGTGCGATCGCGGCCGCAATGTTCCTCGGATTGGCGGTCGTCGCCGGCAGCTACCTGGGCGCCGCGCTAGCGTCGCGCAGCATTGCCGACTACATCTGGATTGTGCGCGACCAGAGCACGTACGTGCGCGAGATCGACTCATGGCGCAATCCCGGACGCGGATCGTTGTACGACGCGGCCAAGACCTTCATGCTCCGGCCGTTCGGACAGAAGGACGTTCTGAACGCGCTCGCGCTCGCCGCGGCGATGTCGGTCATTGCGGCGCTCGTGCGCCGTCGCATGCAACCGCTCCTCACGTTCGCGATCTTCACGCCACTCGCCGTGACCACGTGGCTCAACCTCGACATCAATACGCCCGGGCGTTACGCGATCGGCTATCTCCCGATGCATGCGCTGCTCGCCGCGGACGGGTTCCTGCTCTTTGGCCGCAAAGCGCAGATTGCGTTGTGCAGCGCGGTCGTGCTCGTGTTCATCGCCTGGACGTGGCCCGCGCTGGAGATGCAACGTGAGACCGATGCGCCCGCGGTGGCTGCGATGAAGTGGGTGCGCGACAACGCGCCAGCTTCGACGCCGGTATACGTGCACGCGGGCTATGGGCCGCAGGCAAGCTATGTGCTCGCGGGGCGGCCGGTGCATTTCTTTGAAAACGTCGAAGAGATTCCGCCGGAGCACGGCCACTCGTGGCTTGTGGACTGGCGTCTCCGCGAGGGCGGCCACACGTTCATCCGTCCGCGCAAGACGCTCTGGAAAGTGCTGCGTCAGCGTAGCTTCGAGGCATCGGTCACTCCGGCCTCCACGCTGCTCCGCTTTGGCGGCGGTTGGCACGAGCTCGAAGGGACGCCCTCGCGTTCCTATCGCTGGATGAACAAGGAAGGCGTGGTGCTGCTGCCGTCGATTCGCGGCGCGGGCATCGTCACGCTGCGCATCTATCTGCAGGTCGATTCGCTTCCGCCGCCGATCATCGTCGATGTGCTGTGGAACGGGGCGCCGATCGATCGCATCACGTCATCGGTCGCGGAGGTGGAGCGCTCGTGGACGTTGCAGTCGCGTGAAGGCGCGGCGAACGAACTGCGGCTCGTGACGAACAAGACCGTCGTGCCGGCGACGCGTGGAAACTCGCGCGACACACGCGCGCTCGGATTGCGGCTGGATCGATTGTCATGGACGCCGGTGCACTGAAGCCACTCACGCGGAACGAGCGGATCGCGGCGTGGTCGCTCGCGATCATCGTGGCGCTGTCGCGCTGGCCGGCGGTGTCGCGCACGTTGTGGGACTGGGACGAAGCACTGTTCGCGCTCGCGTTGCGCGACTACGACGTCATCGCGCATCATCCGCATCCGCCGGGGTTTCCGCTGTTCATCGCGTTCGCGAAAGTCATCGCGATGCTCGCAAATGTCGACGCGTTTCCCGCCATCCAGTGCGTTGTGGTGCTCGCGTCGCTCTTCATCTTTCCGGCGATGTTTTTCCTCGCGCGCGAGCTGCCCCTGCCTGCGTTTGCGGCGCTCGCATCCGCGCTATTGCTAGCGTTCTTTCCGAACGTCTGGTTCTACGGTGGTACCGCGCTGAGCGATGTACCGTCGCTCGTGCTGGCTTTGCTCGCCGCCGCGTTGCTTTTGCGCGGACGACGCAGCGACGCCGCATTGATCGGCGGTGCGGTCGTCCTCGGCATCGCGGCCGGATTTCGCCCGCAGAACCTGCTGATCGGGTTCGGGCCGTTCGTCCTCGCGTTCCTGCACCGGCGCCGGACGGCGGTCATCGGCGCCGTCATCGTGGTGGTCATCATCGTGGCGACGTACGGCACTGCCGCTTCGTTGAGCGGCGGCTGGGAGGTGTATCGCACGGCGCTCACGAAACACGAGCAGTACATCCGCTCGATCGATTCGTTCCTCAGTCCGACGCGTCCCGGACTCGTCCAGGTTGCGGACGATTTCTTTCTGCGGCCATTTCGCGCGCCGCTGATCAACATCGTCATCACGCTGCTCGCGGCTGCAGGTCTCTACAAAATGCGGCGCGAGCCTCTGCCGCTGTTGATCTTCGGACCGTTCCTGCTGTTCGCGTGGCTGTTCCTCGATTTCAACAGCTCCAGCAGGTTTTCGATCGGCTACATGCCGCTGTTCGCGCTGCTCTCAGCGTGCGGCATCCCGTCACGCGCGCGCGAGATCGTGCTGAGCGTCGTGCTCGCGTTGATGATCGTCTGGACGTCGCCGGCGTTGCGCGTCGTGCATACGACAGCTTCCCCGACCGTGGCCGCGGTCGAGCACGTTCGCGCGCATTACGCATCGCGCGTGATCTACGTTGACGAACCGCTCGCCGCGCACGCGGCGCTGCTGATGCCGGAGTTAGAGCAGCACATCGTGCGCGTGGCGCCGCCGCTGATCGACGATCCGGATGCCGTGCTGCTGCGCGAAGGCGCGAGCACCGCGCGCGGCGCCGTCAACTTCAAACGAAAGCGCGATCCCCTTTCGGGGATCGCGCGGAAGAGATACTTCGAAGTGTCGGTGATTCCGGGACGCCGTCCCGTCAGCCCGCCGCCTTGAACTCGATCGACTGCGGGAACCACGTGCGCACGCGTTTGCCGTCCTTCATCGGCGAGGAGAAACGGGTGGCCTTCATCGCGCGGATCGCGGCGTCGTTGATGCCGTAACGCGGCTCGCCGCGCAGGACGCGCACGTCGAGCACTTCGCCGGTCTCGCTGATCAGCACCGTGAGCACGACTGTGGCCGCGACCTTCTGGCGCAGCGCCATCGGCGGATAGACCGGCTTCGACGCGCGCGTGATGCGCGGAACGACATCGAGCTCGCCAACGCTGATTACGTCACCTTCGCGAACGGTCGCCACCTGTGGCGCGGGCGCTGGTGCCTGCGTCGCGGTGACGACGGCCGGCTGCGGCGCGGCGGTCTGCGTCACAGGCGCCGGCGTCACGGGACGCGTCTCCGCGACCTGCGCTTCACGCCGCTGCTGATCGAGCTGCGCCGCTGTCATGGACGGCTGTTCATCCGCTGCCGGCGCGGGCGCCGGTGCGCTCGTCGCCGGCGGGGTCGAAGCGACCGGCGCGTTCTTCGACTGGCTCCGCTTCAGCTCCGCGGTAAAGGCGTCCTGCAGCTTCATCATCTCAGCCTGCATCTGCGCCTTGACCGCATCTTCGAATGCTTTCTTCTGTTGCTCCGCATCGGTCATGCCGGTCGTCGTCGCCGCGGTCGTCGTGACCGCGCCTTCGGGCGTGACGGCAATCGGCTCGGAGATGATCCGCGGTGCCGGTTTCGGTGTCAGGGGCAACGCCTGCGCGGTCGCCACCTGGGCGACTTCGGACGCGCCGGTCGACTTGCCGAGCATCATGAACGCACCGACGCCGACCGCGGCCACCACAACCGCCGCCGCAATCGCCAGCGGCAACTTGCTCTTCTTCGGCGCCTCGGCCTCCGGGCCGAACATGAACGGCGCGGGCGCCGCCGCCGCTGCCGCTGCACGCGCGGGTGCCGATGCTGCAGCAACGGGTGCTGCCTTCGGCGCCTCGAGATACGGCGCGAGATTCACCTTCGTTTCCTTCTCGCGGTCCGCCGCTTCGCCTTCCATCTCTTTCTTCAGCAGGCTGCTGAGATAGAAGGCGAGGTTGAACGTCGTGGCCGAGTACTTGCCGCCGTTCGCGAGCGCGGAGATGGCCTGCTTCATGTCGCCCACCGACGCGAATCGCATCGACGGATCGAGATTGAACGATTTGTCGAGGATCACGCGGATGTCGTCAGGGATTGGCGTACCGGTCATCATGCGCGCCGCGCGCGTGGCAGCGGCGAACGCGCTCGCCGTCGCTGCATCGGGCGGCTCCTGACCGGTGACCAGGAGGAACAGGATCGCGCCCAGCGAATAGACGTCGGTGTTCTTCTGCACCTGTCCCGTCGAACGGTATTCGGGCGAGAAGTAGCGGCCGACATCGGCTCCGACTTTCGGATCGTTCAGCGACGCGATGAGCCCCGGGCCGAGCTGCTGGCCGCCGACGCGAATCTCGCCGTCATCACTGATCCAGATGAACTGCGGGATCAGCGCGCCGTGGCTGAGACGCGAGCCGGTGGTGTCGCGCAGATCGGCCATCGTGGCGAGCGACAACGCGACTTTCTCCGCGATGACGATGGCCTGGTCGACCGGCAACGGATTCGGCTGCGTCTCTTTGCCGCCGCGCGCGCGATCGATGATGTGGCGCAGCGAACGGCCGCTCGCGTAATCCCACGTGACGTAGGGAACACCATCCGCGACGCCGGAACGCTGATCGCGCGCGAACGACGTGCCGCTGATGCGCGGCAGGATCTCTTCGACCGCCATCGCATTCGCAACGAGCGCCTGGCGATCGCCCGCCGTGAAACGCCGCAACGCGACCGTCGGTCCGAGCTGCGAGCCGTCGATGCGGCCCGCGCGCCACGCATCCCCGAGGGCATCGGAGTCGAGTTTCTTGAAAAGGAGATACGGACCGAACTGTTCGTACGGCTTGTTGCGCGCAGCCATGATTTTCCTGGACCCCCGAGTTATTTGTGGAGGGGTAGGATAGCACCGAATTTGGCAGATCGTTACCGCGCGGCCTTGCGTTTGTCGCGGAAGTACTGGCGCTGATACTTCTCCACATTCCGGTTGTGCTCGTCGTTAGTTGTTGAGAACACGTGCGAACCGTCGTTGCGCGCGACGAAGTAATAGTACGGAGTCGTGGCCGGTGCCGCGGCCGCGCGCAAGGACGCGAGACCCGGATTCGCGATCGGTCCGGGAGGGAGACCGGGCGTTTTGTAGGTGTTGTACGGCGACGCGACCTGCAGGTCCGCTTTGCGGATGTTGCCGTCCCACGTGCCCGCGAGCTTGAGCGCGTAGATCACGGTCGGGTCGGCGCCGAGGAGCATGCGCTTGCGCACGCGGTTGATGTAGACCGACGCGACGACGGGTCGTTCCTGCGGCAATCGCGCTTCGGTCTCGACGATCGATGCGAGCGTCACGGTTTGATGTGCGTCGAGTCCCGTCGTGATCAGCGCGATCTCGTTGCCCCAGTGCTTGCGGAAGTTCGCGACCATCGCTTTCACGATCGTCGACGCCGGCGTTCCGGGATCGAACTTGTAGGTATCGGGGAAGAGATAGCCCTCGAGCGAATCGGCGTCGGGCGCGAGATCGCGAATCAGATCGACGTCGCGCGTGGCCGCGTCCCAGTCCTTCTCGCTGCCGAGTCCTTCGTCGGAGAAGAGTTTCGCGACGGCAAAGCGATCGAGTCCTTCGCGAATGGTGATGGTCTTGAGAACCACGTCGCCGCTCACGAGTTTCTCGATCACTTCGACGGGCGAGAGTGGTTTGTCGAACTCGTACACGCCCGCCTTGAGCGAGTCGCGTCCGCGCAGAAACTTCATGTAGAGCAGCGGGATCCATTCATCGCGCAATACACCCGCGCGTTGCAGGTTCTGCAGGATCGTGGCGGTGCGCTGTCCGCGGCGGACTTCGACGCGCGTCGCCGGTTCCGCGTAGCCCTTGTACGGGGTACGCACGGCGCGCCAGAAGAACCACGCGGCCGCGCATCCGAGCACGACCGCGAAGATGGCGATCGTGAACAGTGACTGCACCACCTTGCGGCACCCGCGCCCGCGGCTCGCGCGAACTATGACCGCCTCCATTCGTCCTCGGTGCGCGCGCCGGAGCGCGAGACGTCGTCCAGGTACGACTGCAGGATCACCGCGGCTGCATGCATGTCGATGTCTTTCTGCGCTTCACGCCGATTTCGCCCGCTCGCGCGCAGCCGTTCCGCGGCTTCGACCGTGGAGAGGCTTTCGTTCCAGAGCACGACCGGTTTGCATGTTCTCTGCCGCAGCTCCTCCGCGAAGCGATGGTACTTCTGGTCGTTCGCGGAGGCGTGCGTGCGGCTCGGAATGCCGAGCACGAACGTGTCGGCATCGAGCTCTCGGCCGAGGTTCGCGAGCTTGGCGATGACGTCGCCTTCGTTGCGAAGAACGGAGTGCGGCGTGGCCATCACGCCCGAGTCGCTGACGGCGATGCCGATGCGGCGGGTGCCGAGGTCGATGGCCAGGATGGGCACGCGCAGATTGTATCGGCTCCAATTACAATGCGCGGCGAGGCCCAGATGAAGAACTTCAACCTAGACGCCATCCTCGAGGCGATGCTGAAGGTCTCCGACCGCGTGTCGGACCTCAACTTCTCCGTCGGCCGTCCGCCGCAGGTGGAAGTGGACGGGCAACTCGTCGGCGTGACCTTCCCGGGACTGCCGCGGCTCACCCCCTTTCAGACCGAGATCATCGCCATGCACATGCTGCGCGGCGACCGCGAGCTGACGCGCACGCTGCTCTCGAGCGGCTCAGTCGATCTCTCGTATTCGATTCCGCAGAAAACGCGCTTTCGCGTGAACATCTTTTCGCAGCGCGGGACGCTGGCCATCGTCCTGCGCGTCATTCCGGAAGGCATTCCGACGCTCGCGTCGCTGAACATGCCGGCGGAGCTCGCGAACGTCGCCGGGCTGAAGAACGGCGTGGTGCTGGTGACGGGGCCGACCGGGTCGGGCAAGTCGACGACGCTCGCGGCGATCATCAATCAGATCAATCACGAGCAGGCGTATCACATCATCACCATCGAAGACCCCGTCGAGTACATGCATCGCCACGTCAAGTCGACCGTGAACCAGCGCGAGCTCGGCTCGGACACGAAGACCTTCTCGCTGGCGTTGCGTGCGGCGTTGCGCCAGGCGCCGAAGGTGATTCTGATCGGCGAGATGCGCGACGTCGAAACCATCGAGATCGCGATGGAAGCGGCGGAGACAGGCCACCTCGTGTTGTCGACGCTGCATACGATCGACGCGGCCAAGACCGTCGATCGCATCGTCGGCGTCTTTCCGAAAGACCAGGAACCGCAGATCCGCACGCGCTTCTCGCAGTCGTTCCGCTACGTCATCTCGCAGCGCCTGCTGCCGAAGATCGGCGGCGGACGCGTGGCGGCGCTGGAGATCCTGAAGTCGACGATGCGCACGCGCGACTACGTCGTGAAGGGCGAGAATGAGGGCCGTTCGCTCACCGATGCGATGCACGACGGATCGGTCGACGGCATGCAGACGTTCGACGATGAGATCGAGAAGCTATGGAACCGCGGCGTGATCTCGCGCGAGACCGCGCTGGCCTATGCGACGAACCCGACCAACCTCGCATTGCGAATGACCGACGAGCCGGAAGCGTCCTCGTCGTCGCAGAGCGGGGACTCGATGTTGTCGATGCTGGAGTAGCGATGATCCGAATCACGTGCACGAGTTGTCAGAAGCCACTCTCGCTCGACGAGACCAAGCTGCCGATGCGCGAGGTCGGCTTTCCCTGCCCCGTGTGCAAGGCGAAGCTCACTGTCGATCGCCGCCAGTTCGAGAATGCGCAGGAACAGCCGCCGGCCTCCGCGGCGCCGGTCCCGCCTCCGCAGCAGCATCACGACGAAGACGACCATGCGAACGATTTCGGCTCGAAGGCATTGATCGTCGGCGCCGATCACGCGGGCGTGCGTCAGGCGGCGAAACTGATCGGATACCTGCCCGTGCATCAGCCCGATCCGGTGAAGGCGCGCGAGTTTTTCAATCAGGAACTGCCGCAGGTCGTTTTTCTGCATCCCGCGGAGATGACGGCGCCGCCGCTCGAAGCGATGGGACCGATCATGTCCGTCGTGCCTGGGGAGCGGCGCAAGGCGTTTTACATCCTGGTCGCCGACAACCTGCGCACGCTGGACGGCAACGCCGCGTTCCTCTATGGCGTCAATCTCGTCGTGGCCACGAAAGACCTGGGGCAGTTTCCCCAGATCTACCGCGACGCGCACGCCGCGCACGAGCGCCTCTACGCGAGCATGAACGCGGTGCTGCGCGAGAAGCAACTGACGTAGCGCGCGCCACGTCAGTTACTGTGCCTGTACGCCGTCGGGGTACTGCACGAAGTGGCCTTCGGACAGGATGATGTCGCAGTCGAAACTACTGGTCATGATGCCGGCCGGCGCGGACGTGATGGTCGTATTCTCCGTCTTGTCGGCACCATATGACTTTATTGTGTATGAGTCGGCGACATTGTCGGAGACGCGAAACTCCGTGTTCCAGCCGTCATAGACGGGAATCTTCTTGACGTAGGTCGGCGTGAGCATGCCGGAGACCGAAGTGACGCCCGTCGACGGCGAAGGCCACGACACTCCCGCCGCGTTGTATGCGCCGACGTCCGTCGCACGTGATTCCCACGCCGTGGCGATGGTTCGCATGTCGGCCATGGTGCGCTTCTGACGCGTGCGCTGCATCGCGGTGAGCAGGTTCGGTATGGCGATGGCAGCGAGGATGCCGATGATCGCAACGACGATCAGCAACTCGATCAGTGTGAATCCTTTTTGTTTCATCCACGAGCCTCGTTTGAGGGTTCTCTCATCTCGAGAACAGCGATGTTGAGCTGACGATCGACCCGTAGAAGAACGGGCGCCGGAGCGGCGCCCGTTCGCAGGTTTCAGCGATTGGCCAGAGAATTACTGTCCCTGGACGCCTTCCGGATAGACGACGAAGCTGCCATCCGAGTAGATGATGTCGCAGTCGAAGTTCGTGGTCGTCACCGCTGAGGCGGCCGTGGCCGAGGTGTAGCTCTCGGTCTTGTCCGCGCCCCAGGACTGGATCGCGTACGAGTTCACGGTCGAGCCGACCATGATTCCGTTGCTCCAGCCGTCATACACCGGCACGTTCTTGACGTAGGTCGGCGAAAGGATTCCGCTGAGCGAGCTCGCCGAATCGTCGGTCGACGGCCACGAGATGCCGGCTGCCGTGTACTGGTTCACGTCCGTCGCACGCGCTTCCCACGCCGACGCGATCGTGCGGATGTCGGCCATCGTCCGCTTCTGACGCGAGCGCTGCATCGCGGTCAGAAGGTTCGGAATGGCAATGGCAGCGAGGATGCCGATGATCGCGACGACGATCAGCAGCTCGATGAGGGTGAAACCTTTCTGCTTCCTGTTCATTCAGATCTCCTTTACCGGCGCCACCATCGCAATCGGGATACCACGGCCCCTGCCGAAACTCAGCCTATGTTTTCAATGACTTGCGAGAGGCTGAGGCCGTGTCGTGACACTTTGTAGACCGGCCTTCTGACAATTAGTGTCAGCGTGTCCCGCTCCAGACGCGGATCACGTTCTTCATGTATTCGACCCCGTCCATGAAGAAATCGAGCCGGATCCGTTCGTTGGCGGAATGGATGGAGATCGACTGAAAATAGTCGACCGCGTATGGCGAGATGCCGTAACAGATGACGCCGTGCGGACGCAGAAACCGCGCGTCGGTGCCCGAGCGGTAGAGGAGCTGCAGGCCCGCTTTCACTTTGTAGCGTCGTTCCGCTTCATCGCGCAGGATCGCGAACAATCGCGTGTCATCGCGCGAGACGGGGACCGGTCCCTGCTGGCCCAGCACCTCGCCGAGGCGCGCGCCATGCCGCGCCACGACCTGCTCGACGAACGCGATGCGGTCCGCGGGACGCTCGTCGGGAAGGTTTGCCTGCGTGACCGTCATCGTCCAGCGATCGCCGGAGCGCTGCGGCGTCGAGACCCATAGCGAGTTCTGCGTGAGATCGCGATACGGCACGGGCAGCCGCCAGAACTCGCCGCGGGCGATGTTCGCGTCGATGTCGGCGAGCATCGGCTTGAACGCGATGCGCGTCGGGGCGAGATCGCGGAAGAAACGCCGCACCACCGGCAACACGCGTTCCGGCTCGCGGGGAAACATGTACGGCTCGAGCGCAATACGCGCGCGCTGCATCGACGCGAGATCCGGACCCTCGAGCGTGAACACGACCTGCTGTTTTCCTCCGACCTCGATCCCGAAGTACGTCATCTCCTCGCTCATCATCTCGGTGACCCCACCCTCGGTGATGCCGTACTGCACGCCGTCGAAGACGTCGGGCCGATGCGCGAGGAGCCACTGCATCCCGAAGTTGCTGCCGGTCTCCTCGTCCGCGGTCGCGAGGAACACCAGATCGTGCGCGGGGGCGCGGCCGCTGCGCGCGACGTCGAGGAACGCCAGCATCTGGCAGATCGTCAGCGCCTTCATGTCCAGCGTTCCGCGGCCGTAGAGCATGTTCAAACCGATGACGCCGTCGAACGGAGCAACCTGCCATCCGTCACCGGGCGGAACGACGTCGATGTGATTGAAGAGCAGCAGTCCTTCCCCGCGCGCTCTGCCGCGGATGCGCGCGTACACGTTGAGGCGATCGGGTGCCGACTGGATGAGCTCCGCCTCGACGCCGTGTTTGCGCAGGTATCCGGCGAGCCAGCGCGCGCCTTTCGCCGCGCCCGCGGGCGTGGACGTGTCGATGCGCACGAACTCCTGGAGCAACAGCACTTCGGGCGTGATCTTCGCGACTTTCGGGATGTAGCGACGGTCGCGCTCGAGCGTTTCTTCGAGGTCCCGCGACCACCACGCGATGCCCGCCGCGCCGGCGGCGAGAATCAACACGACGATCGCCGCGGCGATGCGCTCGTTGCGATGGCGTCGTTTCTTTCGCGCCGCTTCGCCGGCTTCGACAGTGGTCATGCGAGCAGTCTGCGTCGCGGAATCACAGCCGCGATGATGAGCAGAACCGCGGAAACGATCGAGATCTTCGCGCCGCCCGCGGCGAGCGGATTGCGATAGTGCATCTCCACGCGATGGCGGCCCGCCGGCACCGGAATGCCCTGGAAGCCGATGTTCGTCACGATCGCATCGACCCGTTTGCCGTCGACGGTGATGCGCCAGTACTTGTGCGGCGTCACGCTCATCACCAGGAATCCGCGGCCGCCGACGCTCTCGACGTCCAGCGTGGCGGTGTTCGCGGTCTCGCGCCACGAATGCACCACGCCGCGCGCGGGCACGAACGCCGGTCCCATCACGAACGCGACGTTGGAGGAGAAGCTGCCTTTGGAGAGATGCCGTACGAAATCGTGGCGGTTGTCGATCGTCAGCAACTGATCGGCGAAGTAGTAGCGAGGCTGATGGTCGGCTTCGACGAACTGGATCGGATCGGCCTTCTCCATCTTGCCGCCGACGCGTTTCTGTTCCTGATCGAATGGTTTGTAGACGCCGCGATACCACGCGTTCGACATGGCCATCATCGGCACCCACCAGTCGCGGCGGCCCGAGCGCTTCATCGCCCAGGTCGAGTCGATGAAGTCGAGTGTCGGCAGCAGCGCGGTCTTGTCGTAGTCGCGCTCGATGACCATGTTCAGGTCGTACGCGACCGGCGTCATCGGGAAGATGCCGTTGCGCACGATCCAGTACACGGCGGCGCCCGTGGAGAAGTACTTCTTCGCCACCGCCTCCTGGCCGTACCAGTCCGCCTCGTGAAAGATGCGGAACGGCGTGCGGTCTTTCGGTAACGCGCGTAGCGCGGGCGGCGTCGTCGTAAAAAACTCCGCCGGCATGCGCGGATTCACCTCCTCGGCGAGCGGCGCGAGGTCGCTCACCATGAAGACCGCGAGCAGCGCGATCCACAGCGGGCGCCGCACTTTCGGAGCGAACCACAGCACCGCGAACAGCACCAGTCCGCGGACCAGCGCGATGATCCACGTCTGATACGAGAGGTCGAGGATTCTTCCGGACGACGACTGTTTGAGCCCCCAGATCCAGGAGAAGGCCCGGTCGTAATACGGAGTCAGTCCCGACAGCGCGATCAGTCCCGCCACGACCGTGACTGCGGCAACGAATCCTAGGGCGGCTTCGCGAGTGGCGCGATCGCCGTCGAGCAGGCGGTCGAGCATCTGCGACGCCAGCAGGATCATCGCGAAGCTCGCGATGAGCACGAACTTTTCGGGATAGCGGATCGAAGTCGCAACGCCGGCTTCGTACAACGCACGCAGCAACGGCGTGTGTCCGCCCAGGGCGATGAGAAACGAGAACACGCTGACGATGAGCACGAACCGCCCGCCGCGCGGCCGCACGAAAATTGCGGCAGCCACCAGCGTGGTCATGAGCAGGCCGGGATAGACGCTGAAGATGAACGGCGAGCCCATGCCCGGATACAGGCCGCCACCCCAGTACCAGGTGATGCGGTCGACGGACATGTGGCCGAGGAGATTGGGATAGATGAATTCCGCAAACTTCGCCCACGGCATGCTCCACGCGCTGACGAGCGAAAAGTCGAACACGCGCGAGCGCGCGGAGTCGCCGACGTGATCGATCGCGGAGATCATCTGCGCCGCGCCGACCAGGAACCCGCAGATCGAGATCAGGCCGATGAAGACGACGCGCGTGAACATCTCCGGGATCGCGTACGTCCACGGCAGGTCGTGATCGCGCGCCGCGTACCACCCGCGATAGAGCGCGTACATGCCGAGCAGAAATCCGGTCTGCATGACCGTGGTGGGCTCGCCGACGATGAACTGCAATCCGAGAAACAGCGCTGCGAGCGCGAAGTCGCGCAATCGCGGCGCGAGCAGGAATCGCCGGACGAAGAGGCAGGTCAGCGGAAGCCACGCCGCGCAGAAAAGGATCGGCAGCAGGTTCACATACGAGAGATACACGCCGCCCAGTCCGAACGAGAGCGCGCCGAAGAACGCCGCCGGCGCGCGCAGAGCCATCGATCGCAGCAGCGCATACATGCCGAACAGGCCGATGTAGATGTGCACGAGGATATGCAGGCGATAGCCGAGGAAATAGTCGGGGAGGAGGATCAGCCAGGTGAGCGGATAGAAGACCTCGTGCTCGGGGTTCGCGGCGATCGGCTGACCGCCGCCGAATTGGCGGTTCCAGTAGGGGAACTCGCCGCTCATGACGATGTCGCGCAGGACCTGCTTGACCGGGTAGTAGTAGCGCGTGAGATCGCGCAGGTAAAAGTTGTGCGTCCCGATCAGAACGTCGTAGAAAAGGAGAGAGGCCAGGAGGCCGAGAATCGCGATCGCGATGGCGTCGTGTCGCCGGGATTCCGTCACAGGCCGCGCATTCTACTCATCGCATCTGTTCATCGCACGGGAGTGGCGCTCGGCGACGTTCCATTCGGAGCAGTGACGCGGTCGCGGAAGATCGGATGCGACCAGATCTTCTTCTTGTGCAGCTTGTAGAAGACCATCGTCTTGAGAATGGCCAGGCCGTAACGAGCGCCGCGCCAGAAGCCGACCTGCGAGGCCTCGTCGAAGTAGCGCGTGCGGATGGGCACCTCGCGAATGCGCAATCCTTTGGCGACGGCCTGCGCGATGATCTCGGTGTCGAACACGAAGTCGTCCGAGTTCGCGTCGTAGTTCACCGTCTCGAGGAAACGCTTCGTGTACGCGCGGAAGCCGGAGTGGTATTCGGAAAGATAGACGTAGAACGTCGCGTTCTCGACCATCGTCAGGAAGAGGTTCGCGAAGTACTTCCACTTCGGCATGCCGCCCTCGATGGGCCGCCCGCCGAGCATGCGCGAGCCGAACACGGCGTCTGCTTCGCCGCGCAGCAGCGGCTTGACGAGCTCCGGGATGATGGTCGGGTCGTACTGATGGTCCGGATGGACCATGACCATGATCTCGCCGCCCATCTCCTCCATCGCGGTGCGGTAGCACGTCTTCTGATTGCCGCCGTAGCCGCGGTTTTTCTGATGCACGACGGTGCGGATTCCGAGCTCGCGCGAGAGCTCGACCGTGCGGTCGCGCGAACAGTCGTCGACCAGCAGGATCTCGTCGACCCAGTCCTTCGGGATGTCGTCGTACGTGGCCTGCAGCGTCCGCTCCGCGTTATAGGCGGGAAGGACGGCGATCACTTTCTTTTCGTGCAGGGGCATGGCGGGCGGCGGGAGAATAGCATGGGCGCCAACGCCAGCAGCGCGACCGCGGACATGGCCGCGCCGGCGCTCACGAGCGGGTCGCGATAACGCATCTCGACGAGGTGGCGTCCGGGCGGCACGACCACTCCCTGATAGCCGATGTTCGCGACGACCGCGGACGTTTCCTGGCCGTCGATCGTGATCCGCCAGTTCTTGTGCGGCGTCACGCTCATCACCAGGAACGCGCGTCCGCGCGCTTCCACATCGATGCGCGCGGAATTTGCCGTCTCGCGCCACGCGTGGACGATGCCCGGCGCCGGCGCGAACGCCGGTTCATGGACGAATGCCACCTGCCGGCTGAATCGTCGCGAGCGCAACGCGCGCACGAACTCATGCCGGTCGCGAATGGTCACCAGCTCCGTGGCGAAGTAGTAACGCTGATAGTGGGGCAGCTCGAGAAACCGCACCAGCGCCCGATCGACGCCTCGCGGAATCCGCGCAATCTCCTCGGGGCGTTTGTACACGCCGACGAACCATACGTTCGACATCGCGGCGACGACGTGCATCCAATCCGCGGGGCGGTCTTTTTTTCTGGTGAGCTCCACGACCGATGTGCAGAAATCGCGTTCCGCGCGGAGATCGGATGCGTCGATGTCGATGTCGATGACCGTGCGCAACCCGAACGCCGACGGCAGCTGTGCAGGCAGGTTGTTGCGCAGTTCCCAGATGCGCAGATCGTCGGCCGGATCGATCCGCGGACCCTGCCTCGCGCTGCGAATCCAATCCGCGAACTGGAAGATGCGGAAGGCGTCGCGATTCGGCGGAAACCGCCGCACCGTTACCGGCGCCTCTTCCACGAACGACCTCGGCAATCGCGGCGCGATCGGCGAAACGTGCGGGACGAGATCGACCAGCACGAAGGCGACGAACAACGCGATCCATGCGTCACGCCGCGCGCGTCCGACCGCGCGCAGCAGTACGAACAACAACGCGGCGCGAAGTGCGGCAAAGAGCCACTCCTTCTGCGAGATCGCAATCATGTTGAAGATCGGTTCCTGCGCGTCGATCTCGTACAGGCGCCGCAGCACCGGTTCATACGCGGGCAGCCATGCCGCTGCCGCGAGGGCGAACGCGACGAGTGAGATTGTTGCTGCGACCGCGAGCGCCGCGCGGCGGATGCGCGCGTCGCCGTCGAAGACCCGCTGCAGTGCATACGCGGCGAAGACGATCGCGGCGAACGTCCCCATCACCACGAACTTTTCCGGAAAGCGGATGAATCGCAGCATGCCTGTTTCGTGCAGCGCGGCGAACAGCGGCGTGTTTCCTCCGAGCGCCAGGGCGATCGAGATCGTGGTGAGACTGGCGAAGAGCGCACTGCCGCGCGCTCGTGCGAACAAAGCCGCGAGAGCGAGCACCGCGACGGCAAGGCCGCTGTAGATGCTGAAGAAGAGCGGCTGGGAATGCCCGTCGAACAGGAGGAGCGAGGCCCAGATCGGCGTCTGGCCCATCGACCAGCGGCCGAGGATCGCGGGGAACAGCGGCTCGGCGAGGCGCAGCGGCGGCATGCTCCAATCGGTCAGTTCGTTGAAGTCGATGCCGCGTCCGCGTCCCGATTCGCGAAGGTGATCGAGCGCCGGCAGCGTCTGCACGGACGAGAGCAGTAACGCCACGATCGAGATCATGGCCACGGCGCCGATCGCGCGCACCACGCCTCGGCGGCGGCCTTCACGCCACCCGCGGCCGATGGCGTAGCAGCCGAGGATGATGCCGGTTTGCAGCGCACTGACCGGCTCGCCGATCACGAGCTGCATGCCGAGCGCGCAAGCGGCCAATGCGAAGTCCCGCCGCGCGCGCGTGATGAGGAATCGTCGCGTGAAGAGGCACGTCAGCGGCAGCCAGGCCGCGGAGTAGAGCAGTGGAAAGAGATTGAGCATCGACACGATCACGCCGCCGATACCGTACGAGAGCGCGCCGAATGCCGCGGCCGCGCGGCCGGTGCGCATCGAGCGCAGCAGCGCGTACATCCCGAAGAGCGCGAGATAGACGTGGATCAGCGCGAGCAGATTGAAGGCGCGCGTGAAATCGGGCAGCAGGATCAGCCACGTGAGCGGATAGAAAACCTGATGCACCGGATTCGCGGCCACCGGTTGACCGGCCGAGATGTACGGCGACCAGTAGGGGAACTCGCCGCCGAGGACGATTTCGCGCAGGACGCGCTTGCCGGGGTAGTGATAGAGCGCGACATCCCGCATGAAGAGCGTTTGCGATCCGAAGAGGATGTCGCCGAAGAGAATCGTCGGCACGAGCGCGAGGAACAGCAGCGTGCCCGCTCCGCGGCGTGTTTCCGGACCGGACAACATCATGGATGAATCGCCGCCGCTTCCGCGCGCGCGGCTTCCGCTTCTTCGGTGCGTCCGACGCGCTGGAAGTACTCGGCTTCGTCGCGCAGAAGACCGATCGTGTCGCGTGCGGCGGCGGAGGTGAGCTCGCCACGGACGTGCCGGACGAGCATCGCCCGCGCGACCGCGTCGTCATACCTCGGATTTAGACCGCACCACGCGTAGAAGATCGACATGCCGAGCAGATACACGGTGGCGGCGACGGTCCCTGCTTTTCGGCCCACGAAAAAGATCAGCGCGGCCACGATCGTGGCGACGAGTGCGGCCACCAGCACGGTTCCGCGCAAGTTCGGTGGAGAGAAGGCGAGGAACGAGCGCCACGACGAATCGGCGATCGCCCTCTGAAACGCGGCGAAGAGCTCGTCCGGCGTCTGGAAGCGATTGAGATTGAGGTGTGTCGCGGTGATGAGCAGCGCTGTGGTGTAGGCAGCCGGCACGATCACGGTGATCGCGCCGAGCCACCGCGGCAGACGATGCAGCACGGCGGCGATGCCGACGATGAAGAAGATCGTGCAGCTGTCGAAACGGCGTTGTCCGAACGACGCGCCGCCCCAGAACCAGCGTTCCAGCACCGATAGCACCAGCCACTGTGAGGCGAACGTCCAGAGACCGGCGCGGGCGAGACCGCGATCGTGGCGATGCAGCAGGAACAACCCGGCGACCGCGATCAGGAGCAGCGGTGTCCACGTTGCGAGCCCGTGATACCAGGAGAACATCGTCTCCAGCGGCCGGAAGCGCGCGAACATCTGCCACGAATGCGCGCGGCCGCCGATGTTCACAAACACGAGCGGACCACCGTACAGGATCGTGCTGACGAGGAGCTGCGGCAGCGCGGCGATGAGCGCGCCGAGGAGCAACGCGTGTGCGCGACGAAGGAGCGCGCGGAGATCGGCGAAGAAGAATGGCACGAGCGCGATGGTGACGTTCTGCGGACGCACCGCGCACGCGAAACCGATCGCCAGGCCGATAGAGAAGACGCGCGCCAGCGTGAGCTCTTCGCGCAACCGGAGCGAGAGCAGCACGACACCCGCACACGCGGCGGCGCTGATCGCATGCGACATCGACGCGTGCAGCAGCGAGTACCACGCGAGCGGCGAGCCAAACCAGATCGCGATCGCCGCGGCAGCGGCGATGCGATTGCCAAACTGGACGCGCGCGAGACGCATCCCTGAGAGCAGCACGAACAAGCCGGCCAGCGCGCTCGTAAACGCGATCGCGGCGATCGCGTGCGTGTTGAATCCCTGATGGGCGCCGCGTGTGAGAGCGTTGGCGGCGACGAATGCCGGATACCACGCCAGCGACGCGCCCACCGTCCAGTGATTGCCGAGATGACCGGTCTCGGTCACATCCTTGAACAGCAACTGTCCGTCGCGAATGAGACCGGCCTGAGCCCACTCGTCGAAGAAGAGCAGGTCGCGATCGAACCAGGTCGAGGTGAGATAGACGAAGTAGCCGACGCCGTCCGCGCGGGTCAGGCCGGGCGTGAGCCAGAGCAGCGCCGTCAGGAGCCAGACGGCGACAACTGCGCCAGTTCCTGCCGCACCCGCTCGCTCAGCGGGACTCCAACTGCGTCGCATGCGCGTGCGATCGTCTCATACGCTTCGCGCCGCTTGCCGTGTCGCAGCATCTCCAGAATGCCGGCGGCGATGATGCCGTCGAAGAAACGCTTGCGATCGACGTCGGTCGGCAGTTTCGCTTTCGCGCCCTCGCGCAGCGTGGCCAGCACGTCGTTGATTTCCGCGTATTCCGGTCCGATCGCGCGCTGCAGATCCTCTTTCAACGTGCGCGCGATGGCCGGCGATTTGCCGCCGGTCGACACCGCGATCTGAATCGAGCCGCTCTCCACGATCGCAGGGATGATGAATTCGCAGAGGGGTGTGACGTCGACGACGTTCACCGGAATGCGCCGCGCTCGGCAGTCGGCGGCGATCTGTTCGTTGACGCTGGTGTCGTCGGTCGAGGCGATGACGAGGTTCGCTCCTCCGAGATCGCCGTGGTCGTAGCGCTTGCGTTTCACGACCAGGCGTTCTTCGCGCGCCCAGGCCTCGATCTCGTCGTTCAGCTTCGGCGCCACGACCGTGACGCGGGCGCCGTACCGCATCATCGTCTCCGCTTTGCGCGCGCAGACGTTCCCGCCGCCGATGATGATGACCTCGCGGTTCTCGATGTCGATGTAGATCGGGTAGTAGGGGAACTTTTTCACGGGCTCAGTAGATCGGGAAGCGGTCGCACAACTCTTTCACGTCGCGTTTTACGCTCTCGATCACGCCCGCGTCGCCGTTCGAATCGAGCACGCGCGCGATGAGCGTGGCGATGGTCTTCATATCCGCTTCGAGCAGGCCGCGCGTCGTGACGGCGGGCGAGCCGATGCGCACGCCCGAGGCCACCATCGGCTTGTTCTGATCGAAGGGGATGGTGTTCTTGTTGACGGTGATGTTTGCCGCTTCGAGCATGTTCTGCGCGTCGCGGCCGGTGATGCCTTTCGAGAAAACATCGGTCATGAAGACGTGATTGTCGGTGCCGCCGGAGACGATGCGGAAGCCGGTCTCGCCGACCGCCGCCGCAAGCGCTTTCGCGTTCTTCACCACCTGCCCCTGGTACTGTTTGAAGTCTTCCGACAGCGCTTCCTTGAACGCTACCGCCTTCGCCGCGACGATGTGCACGAGCGGCCCGCCCTGAATGCCGGGGAAGACGGCCCGATCGACGTCTTTCGCATATTGCTCTTTGCACAGAATCAGGCCGGCGCGTGGTCCGCGCAGGGTCTTGTGCGTCGTGGTCGTGACGAAGTCGGCGTAGGGCACGGGCGACGGATGATGTCCCGTCACCACCAGTCCTGCGATGTGCGCGATGTCGGCCATCATCAGCGCGCCGACCTTGTCCGCGATCTCACGAATGCGCTTGAAGTCGATGACGCGTGAATACGCCGACGCCCCACAAATGATCATCCGCGGCTTCGACTCCTCGGCGATCCGCTCCATCTCGTCGTAATCGATCAGCTCATCTTCTTTGCGCACGCCGTATGCGACCACCTTGAAGTCGCGGCCGCTGTAGGAGAGCGGGTGGCCGTGCGTGAGATGGCCGCCGTGCGAGAGGTCCATCCCCATGATCGTGTCGCCCGGCTTGAGCATCGCGAAGTAAACGCCCATGTTGGCCTGTGAACCGGAGTGCGGCTGCACGTTCGCGTGCTCGGCGCCGAACAGCTCCTTCGCGCGCGCGATGGCGATGTTCTCGACGATGTCGGTCGGCCCGCAGCCGCCGTAGTAACGCTTGCCCGGATAGCCTTCCGCGTACTTGTTCGTGAAGACGGAGCCCATCGCCGTGAGCACCGCGTGGGAGACGTGATTCTCCGAGGCGATGAGCTCAAGCGTATCGTTCTGGCGCTGCGTCTCGAGCTGGATCGCGTCCGCGATCTCGTGGTCGGCGGCGGCAAGGCCGCGATGCAGAAAGTCGTATCCGGTCGCTGTCATGGTCGCGGGATCTTATCGAAAAACGCGATGGCCGCGCCCGCGAGATAGAGCGATCCGGTGATGACGATCGAAGGCTCCGGTGCGTCGAGCGCTGCGCGGAAGGCCCCATCGGGATCGGCGATCGGAATCGCTCCCGTGAAGGTGTCCGCGCGAATGGACCGCGGCGGATACGGTTCCGTGGCGATGATGCGGTCGAAGAGCGGGAAGAGTCTCACGACGACCGCGTCTGCGTCCTTGTCGCTCATCATGCCGAATACGAGCAATCGCGGCCGCGGAACCTGAGCATCAAAGTACGGTGCGGTTTGCGCGACAGCATGTGCGTTGTGTCCGCCGTCGATCCAGATGTCCTTGTTCGCGATGCGGAGGTGTTCGAGTCTGCCGCGCCAGCGCGTGTTGCGCACGCCGCGCCCGATCGCTTCCTCATCGATGCCGAGCTCGCGCGCGGTGCGCACGGCCAGCGCGGCATTGCGGCGCTGGAAATCGCCGGCGAGCGGCGAGTCATGCTCTTCGGTCACCTGAATGAAGCGATTGCCGAACTGCCGTGCGCGTTTGCGCAGCACGTCGAGCACGCGCGGATCGTCGTTCGTGGTCAGGACGATCGCATCGCGATGAATGATGCCGGCTTTCTCGAACGCGATCCTGCGGATCGTGTTGCCGAGGTATTCGGTGTGGTCCATGCCGATCGGGGTGAGGATCGACGCGAGCGGCTTCACGACATTCGTTGCGTCGAGCCGTCCGCCCATCCCAACCTCG
>Ga0196977_1000176_pt1 | contig 40328 bp, 38 predicted proteins | sample S3v_1013CmetaG_FD_148634 | JGI IMG/M metagenome (GOLD analysis project Ga0196977, IMG submission 148634) | Soil microbial communities from Anza Borrego desert, Southern California, United States - S3+v_10-13C | ecosystem: Environmental > Terrestrial > Soil > Desert | place: USA: California... | reverse complement strand
GGCGTCGCAGCTGATGTGCCGCCCGGCCGCCAGGAGGCCGTCGAGGGCGCGCGGGACGAGGCTGCCGTAAGGCACCGAGACGACCGGGAACTTGGGGCTGATCGACGGGCTCACCCCGACCTCGTCGGCCGCCGGGGTGCTGTCGCCCCAGTCCTTGCGCTCGATCCGCGCGACGCCGGCGAGCCTGCGCGTGTGCCGCACGCCGAGCTGCGCCGCGCTGTTGAGCGAGAACGCCCGCTCGAACCCCGGCGCGTGGCGGCGGAAGAACTGCGTGTGCCCTTCCATCAGCCGGTGGCTGCGGATCTCGACCTCGGTCATGTCGTCGACGTCGAGCGCCGACAGGCCCGACTGGCGCGGCCCGAGCCACATCGCCACGTCCGGGCGCCAGGTCACGTACGGCGTCTGGAAGAAGCCGAGCTCCTGCCGCCCGCGCTCCATCAGCGCGCGCAGCTCGTCCGGATGGTGGATCTTCCAGTCGATCCACCGGTCCATGTCGACCCCGCCGACGATCCACGCGGTGTTCATCGAGTGGTGGACGTCGCCTTCCTCGATGTCGGTGTCGAACTCGGCCCCGGCGCGGGCGAACATGTCGCCGTCGCCGGTGGTGTCGACGACGACCGTGGCGAGGATCGCCTGGCGCCCGGCCTTGCTCTCGAACACCACGCCGGTGCAGGCGCCGCCCTCGACCAGCGGCCGCGCGGCCCAGGCGTGGAACACGAGGCGCACGCCCGCGGCGAGCAGCATCTCCTGGTTGTTGAGCTTCATCCGCTCGGGATCGAGCGTCGGGGCCCACTGGACGATGCCGTGGAACGCGGTCGTCCGGTTCTGCCAGTACTGGACCTTGGCCGGGTCCTGCGAGCCCCAGGCGGCCCGCGCCGGCCCGGCGACGGCGTCGGCCGGCATGCGCTCGATGAACGCGCGCGCGAAACCCTGGATGACGGGGTTGCCGGCCCAGTCGGTCATGCGGTCGATCCACATGACCAGGCCGCCGGTCGAGAGCCCGCCGAGGCAGTTGTAGCGCTCGACCAGCGTCACCTCCGCGCCGGCCTTCGCCGCCGCCCATGCAGCCGCGCAGCCCGCCGGGCCGCCGCCGACGACGACCACGTCGCAGCGGTGGTAGACGTCGATCTCGCGCGCCGCCTCGCGCACCGTGCCGCCGCGGCGGGGCGGCGGCAGGTTGCGGCCGCTGCTCTCGAACACGTCGGAGCCGAGGAAGCGCTCCTCGCTGTGCCCGGCGATCCGCTGCATCCTGACTTCGTCGGCCATGCGCGGTGGGCTACGCTTTCGCAGGCCGGTCAGCAAGGTTGCGCGCCCACCCCCCATTCGCTAGGGGCGCGCGTTCCGGCCCGATGGCGGAGTGGTTACGCAGAGGACTGCAAATCCTTGCACGCCGGTTCGATTCCGGCTCGGGCCTCCACTTCTTGCGAGGAGCGCGCAAGCCCGATAAGGGCCGCGCCAATGCCGCTTTAGCTCAGTTGGTAGAGCACATCATTCGTAATGATGGGGTCAACGGTTCGAGTCCGTTAAGCGGCACCATCCTTTCAATAGCGGAATTGGAAGCCTGCTGCGGAAGGGCCCTTGAGCTTGTCGTTCGACTTGGGACCTGCTTGAGGCACACCGGGCGGGAAGGCGTAATCCCACTCCAGGCCCATTCAAACGGGCAATCCGGCTGACCAGGCACTTGGCCTGGGCGACGGCTTCTTGCAATGAACCCGCCCGCGAGATCTGCAATCGGCCGCGAGCGGCCGGTCCGCATTGGCGGACCGGCGAGGCATTCGCGGACGAGCTCTTCGGCGGCCATTGGGCGCCGCCTAGAGTAGGAAAAACGCCGATGCGCGCAGCGAAGGGCATTACACCTGGTCGGGCCTGCTCCTCCAGCCGATCCAGCACAGCGTCAGCATGACCACGTTTCCGGCAGCATCGAGCAAGCCAATCGGCGTCAAAATGGGTTCAACAAAATAGAACCAGTAATCGAAGACGAAAAAGGGCAGCAGTGCGACGCCATAGGCAGCAAAGGTGCGCCGCGTGAATACGGAGAAGGCGGCGAACAGCCCGGCGATCAGCGCCTGCGCTCCGAAGCCCCCGAGCAGAAACGAAACGAGCCGATCACTCGAGTGGTACTCGGGCCGGAAGGCCAACGTCATGACCGAGTCCGGCGCCACCAGACACCAGCCGCCCAGGACGAAGAACACGCCGGCGAGAGAATATTGCGCCGCCGCAGGGCTGAGGGACAGCCGCTTTGAAGCCACGCCGATCATTGCCATGCCTGCCAGATCGCTGTGCCGAACAGTACGACGTTGAGGTAGGACGTCGCCGCCATGCCGAACGCGCGGTACAGCGGATCGACGCGATAGCCGACCCAGAACGCGAGCCGGGCGACCACGAATATGATCGCGCCCATGGCGATCACGTTGAGCGCATTGCCCGCGGCGCTCGCCGCCACGGCGAACGATGCGCTCACGAACAAGGCGAACTGCTGCAGCGTATTGTCGACCATCCGCCCGTTGATGATCATCGCCCGGTCGTCCTTGCCCGCGGTCGGGTCGATCGCGTCGCTCTTGAACCGCGCGTTGCCGACCGCCGTGATGGCGAGGAATAGCGGCAGCGCGGCCAGTGCGGTCCATTGCGCCGCGAACGCGAGCCGCTCCCCGGCATCGGCCGTAACCGGCAACGCTGGCATCAGGCTCGACAAGCCGAACATGCCCGCGAGCATTGCGGCGATCCCGCTCGCCGCGCCGATGGCGACGATCTTCTGCTCTTTCCTCATGAACCGGTCCTCCCATCCACGGCCGGCGACTGACATGCAGCGCCGATCCGGATCGTGCCATAGCGCGTAACCTTGCGCGCCAGCGTCCGACCGCATTCGATAGGCCGTTCGAGCTCGAGGTCGGGGCGAATGGAGCCGGTCGGTCTGCGCAGGCGAGCCGTCTTCTCGGGCTGCGGAGCGGCGAGAACAGTCGGCTGTTCTGGTTTCGCGGGGGGCAGCGAATAAGTAAGCGTCCCTCCCAGCAGGCCCAATGCGACGAATAAGCCAGTCATGTTCCAAGTCCTTAATGCGAGTGGCCGGCCGCGACGGCGTACCTCGGACGCGGCGCGAGCCAGACGATTGCAGCGGCAGCGGCAAAGACCATGGCCGCGGTGACGAAGATCGAGCCGGTCGCGAGCGCGGTGCTTTGGCTGTCGACGAGCTGGCTGACGACCTGCCGGGCCTGGGCCTCCGAATATCCCTGCGCCTGCAGAGCCTGCAGCGTTTGTGGAACGCCATGGAGGACGCCGGACAGCTCGCTGCGGATGCCTTGAGCGCCGTCGTACCAGGTGGTCGTGACGATCGCCGTGCCGACCGCGCCCGACATCGTCCGCAGGAAGTTCATCACGCCCGCAGCGGATGCGACCTCGTTTTCGCGAACGGCTCCCAGCGCCAGCGTGGTCAGCGGGATGAAGAAGAAGGGCATCCCGGCCCCCTGGATCAGCTGCGGCAAGGCGAGCGTCCAGAAGTCGGCATCGCTGGTCCACCAGAACACCCGGATCAGCGATGTCGCGCCGAGCCAGAGGATGCCGAACGACACAAGCAGGCGCTCATCGACCCGCGTCGCCAGCTTGGAGACGACGGGAGCCATCATTACCGCGCCCACGCCATTGAACGCGGTCGCGTATCCGGCCCACGTCGCGGTGTAGCCGAGCGAGCCTTGCAGCCACTGCGGGATCACCACCAGGCTGGCGAAGAACGTGCCGTAGGCGAACACCAGCGCGAGCACGCTGACCGCGAAGCCGCGGTAGCGGAACACCCGCAGGTTGACCGCGGGCTCCTTGGCGAAGAGCTCCCAATAGAGGAACCAGACGAAGCCCACGGCGGCCGTGACGCCGAGCGTCACGATCATGGGATCGCCGAACCAGTCGTGCTCGCGGCCGAGATCGAGCATCAGCTGCAGCGTACCGACCCAGATCACCAGCAGGATCATGCCGATGACATCGATCGGCACGCGCTCGATCCGGGTCTCCGCTTTGCGCAGGAACACCAGCGCGCTCAGCGCGCAGACGATGGCGATCGGGATGTTGATGAAGAAGATCCAGTGCCAGCCCCAGCTGTCGCTGATCGTGCCGCCGAGGATCGGACCGAGGATCGGCGCGACGATGGTGGTCATCGCCCACACGCCGGTCGCCATCGCATGCTTCTCCTTGGGGAAGATGCGCAGCAGCAGGGTCTGGCTGATCGGCATCAGCGGCCCGCCGCACAGGCCCTGGCCGACACGGAACGCGATCAGCGCGCCGAGGCTCGGGGCGATGCCGCACAGGAACGAGAACACCCCGAACCCGGCCATTCCGAACACGAACACGCGGACAGTCCCGAACCGGCGCGACAGCCACCCCGTGAGGGGGACGCAGATCGCCTCGGCCACGGCATAGGACGTGATCACCCACGTCCCCTCGCTCGACGAGATGCCCAGCCCGCCGGCGATGTGCGCCACCGACACGTTGGCGATGGTCGTGTCGAGCACGACCATGAAGTTGGTGAAGGCGAGGACGAAGCAGGCGAGGACCAGCGTCCCCTTGCCCATCGCCGGTTGTGTTTCCGGATCTGCGCGCATCATCCCCTCCGCGGCTTTGGCGAGAGGTCGATGGTGGCTTCCATCGACAGGCCGACGCGCAGCGGGTGCCGGGCCAGCTCGCGCGGATCGAGCGCGATCCGCACCGGCAGACGCTGCACCACCTTGATCCAGTTGCCGGTCGCGTTCTGCGCCGGGATCAGCGCGAAGGCCGATCCCGTCCCGCCGGAGAACCCGGTTACCCGCCCATGGTAGACGACCTCGTCTCCGTAGAGATCGGAGACCAGCTCGACGGGCTGGCCCGGCTGGACTTCCGTGAGCTGGCCTTCCTTGAAGTTGGCGTCGACGTAGACGCTGTTTAGCGGGACAATCGTCATCACCGGCGTACCGGCGGCGATGCGCTGGCCGATCTGAACCTGTCGGTTGGTGACGACGCCGTCGATCGGAGCGCGAATGACGGTGCGCTCAAGATCGAGCCTCGCTTGGTCGAGCCGCGCCCTGGCCGCCGCAACTTCAGGGCTGGTGTCGGCGGTTGTGCCGGCAATCAGCGCCTGGTTTGCGGCCCAGGTCTCGCGCGCCGCGCTGCGGGTCGCGGCTGCCTGCGCGACTGCCGAACGTGCCAGCGCGAGATTGGCCTGCGCGGTCGAATAGGCATTCCGCGCGATCGTCAGCTCTTCGCCCGAAACCGCCCCTGACGAGGCGAGCTCAGACCGGCGCGACAAGTCGATGCGCGCCTTGCCGAAGTTGGCCTCCGCGGCGGCAAGCTGCGCTTGGGCTTGGCCGATATCGGCCTCGCGAGCGCTGACCTGGGCGGCGAGCGATCCGCTGGTCGCCGCGGTTTGCGCGAATTGACGCCGCGCCTTTAGGTATTCGGCCTCGGCCTTGGCGACCGCCAGTCGTGCATCGCGGTCGTCGAGCACCAGCAGGATTTGGCCCTTGCGGACATGCTGGGTGTTGGCGACCGGAACCGACGCCACTGCCGCCGAAACCAGCGGCGTGACTTGCGCGGAGTCCGCAGCGACATAAGCGTTGTCGGTCGAGACGTGGTCGCCGTCCATCAGCAACCAGGCGCCGGCGCCGATCAGCACCTTACCCGCCAACAGCGCGAGCGCCACCCTGAGCCGGCGCTTCTTGCCGGCGGCCTGGTCGGTGGGAGGCTGCGCGTCGAAGCGGACTTGCTCCGCCCGTTCAAAGCTCTCGTGCAGTTCGATGGGATCTCTGTCAGCCATTTGTAGTCTCCTGTTGAGTTGATCAGGCCGCGGCGAAGCCACCGCCAAGCGCGCGGATCAGCGCGACATCGAGGGTGAAAGCGCGAGTCTCGAGCTCCGCGACAGTGCGGCGGGCGGCAAGGACGCCTTCCTCCGCGGACAGCACATCGAGGTAGCTGGCGAGGCCATGTTCGTAGCGGCTGCGCATCAGCCGATTGGCGTCTTCGAAGTCGGCCAACGCCCGCCGGGATTCCACCAGCCGTGAAACCAGCCGTCGCTGACTCGTCACGGCGTCCGCCGTTTCGCGAAGGGCAGCGATCACGCGGCCGTCGTAGCCTGCGACGGCTTCGTCGTATTGGCCGCGGCGGCCACGGTACTGGCCCTCGAGGGCGCCGCCGTGAAAGATCGGCAGACTAACCGCGGGCCCGATGCTGCCGAACTGCGAACCGCCCGAGAACAGGTTGCCGAGCCCGACGGCCTGCAAGCCGATCAGCGCGCTCAGGTTGACGTTCGGGTAGAACTCGGCGCGGGCTTCGCTGACGCGCTCGTCCGCCGCCTCGACACGGGCGCGAGCCGCAGCGATGTCCGGCCGGCGCCCGATGAGATCGAGCGATGCGGTGGCGGGCAGTCCCTGGGTCTGGAGCGCCGCGAGACGCGGGCGTTCTATATCGAGGGCCGTGTCGGGCCCGGCGCCGATCAGGGCCGCGAGGGCGTTGCGTGTAAGAGCAAGGGCCTCGTCGGTCGCTTCGAGATCGGCGCGGGCCTGCGACACGCGGGCCGTGGCCTGCTTGAGCTCGCCTTGGGTATCGAGACCTTGTTCGACGCGCCGCGCGACCAGCGTCGCCGTCTGTTCGCGCAAGTCGACCGAGCCAGCCAGTGTGTCGCGCCGCGCGTAGAGCGAGGCCAGCTCGGCATAGGTCGAGGCGATGCCAGTGGTCAGGCCGAGCCGAACTTCGGCCATTTCGAACCGCGCGGCGTCAGCGTCCGCCTCAGCGGCGCGAAACGCGGCGCGGTTCTTGCCCCACAGATCGAGGTCGAACGACAACGTAAGGCCGACGCGGCCGCGGTCGTCCCAGCCACCCGGCCCCAAGGGGTCCGGTGGGCCGTTGTTCTCGCTTTGACGCGAAAACTCGGGTTCGGCGAAGGCATCGACTGTCGGCTTCAGCGCTGCGCTCGCGCGCTGCGTGTATCCCTCGGCCGCGCGCATCCGCGCCGCCGCGGCAGCGAGGTCCGGCGAGTCAGCGAGTGCTTGCTCGATCAGGCGAGCAAGCTGTGGGTCGCCGTAGGCATGCCACCAGCCGTCTCCCGGCCAGGCGGCCTGCGAGCCGGCGAGCGCAACCGCTGCGGCGTGCTCGCTGGGAGCCCTGATCGCGGGTGCCTCGCTCACGTCAGGCACCGAGGCGCATGCCCCTGTCAAAAGGGCAGGAAGGAGCCATGCCGCGCGGCGGCGCCGCGCGGGGAAAGATTGCGTCATTGGATGAATCCCTAAACCTGTAACTGTACCGTACGGTTTAGTTTCGAGTCGCTCCCTTGTCAATACCGTACGGTATGGTATGGTTTAGGCTAGAAAGTCAGCGGCTTGCAGGAGGCAGTGTGGCCAGGACCAAAAGCGAAAAGCGGCGAAAGGAAATCGTCCGAGTCGCGTCCGAGATCTTTCTCGAGAACGGATTCGAACGGACATCGATGTCGACGATCGCCGAGCGCCTCGGCGGCTCCAAAGCCACCCTCTACAGCTACTTCAAGTCGAAGGAGGAGCTGTTCCTGGCCGTCCTCGATGACGAGATCGAGACGAATGCGGGGGCCATCGTCGGGACGGCTGCCCACGAGCCGGATTTGCGCAAGTCGCTCATCATCGTCGGCACCGGCTACCTGATGCAGCGCTTGTCGCTTCGGCCGACGCGCTATTTCCGGATGGTCTCGGGACAGGCGGAAGAGTCAGCGATCGGCCGGCATTTCTGGATTAATGTGCTCAAGCCGGCGTGGATGATCATGTGCCACAAGTTCCAGGAGCTCATCGCCGAAGGTCGGCTGCGTGATGTCGATCCCTGGCAAGCGACCGTGCAGTTCAAGGGTTTGATGGACACCGATTTGGTGGAACGGCGTCTTCTGGGCGTGGTCGAACACCCCGACCTGGAAGAATGCCGCGCGGTAGCGGCACGCGGCGTCGACGTCTTCTTGGCGGCTTACGGCGCCGAGCGCGACAGCAGCACCGTCACCTCGGGGCTGGAGCCGGGGAGCCCCGAACCTGAATGACACTGCATCCTCGGTAAGTGCCGATCGCCATCGCAATGATGGGCCTAGCGGTTTGAGTCCGCTAAGCTGCACCGCCACTTTCGGCAGGAATTGCGGGCTTGCGGCTGGAAGCGCCGAGGATCGCGGAATGTGATCTTCGGGAAGCCCTTTGACCCGAGCTAGGGGGTCCTGGCTTCTTCGCTGTTACACTGCAGGTTACTCGTTCGCGGCCGACCCTGACCCAACAGCCTCTGAATACCCTTCGTACGGTCGCGTCGCGTGACCCTTGTGAAAGGCCTTTCCGACCCACGTAATCATGCGGTCAACGGTTCGAAACCGTTGAGCGGCACCAGCTCCGGCTGGAAATGACGGCAAACCTACTGCACCGCCATCGGGTGCGCGCCGTCCGTCGCGTAGCTGGCGAAGCGGCCTTGGAACAGGTACCTGCGCCAGCCTTCGGAAGTTGACGTGGCGGATAGCGCCGTTGCGCCTGGCCAAGTGCGGCGCGCAAGCCGTCGGCGGCCTCCGGCGTGAGGATCAGGTGGACGGGCTTGTCATCAGGTGGGTAAGCGCACCCGGCCGCGGCGCACCCCGCACGCAACAGCTCAGATAGGGCGCGCGGTCCGCGTCGCGGACGAACACCGGCTGGCGGCGGTTGCCGCGCGGGGTCAGTGGTGCGCGACGCCGGGAATGTCGATGCGCGCGAAGTGAGCTATGCACACTGTCCAGCGAATTTATCCGGAACGAATTAGAAAAATCTCAGCACCCGGACGGCTATACCGATATCTCGCGCCATATAGAGGAGTTACTCTTCGGCTATTCTTTGACAACAAGTCGATATTGTTCTATACCCATCCATAATCCAATATTCAAAATGTCTTCCGGAGTCAAGACTATGGCAATTCACATTGCCTCATAGATAATTTCGGCCTATTTTGCAATTATAGGCGAGAACGGTGCACGCTGCCACATCGACCCTTTTCGGCATGGTAAATGTAAATCCCCCATGCATGCAATTGACTTCGATGTTTCCAAAGCCGGTGATTGGACTGCTGAAATGAGAGTCCAGATGGCCAATTTCACTGTATTTCGAAGTAGGCTTTATCTCATGCTCTCAAAATCAAAGAAGATACTTGTCCCGGAATCTACTGAATCATACCAAACTGTGTCTGACAAACCCCTCAAATCTAAAGAGTTGGGGTATGGCTTTCGGGAGCAGGCCAACCTCGGATGTTTGTCCGCACGCTGCCAGGCAGAGCGGCAGCTAGCATTGTTATGATTGTCCAACGCATAACCAGTCACCTTCTCTTAGTCGGTTTACCGCTGCGGTGGAGGATCCTTCGATAGCGTCAATGTCGTCATCCGAGAAGTTGGTGGCATTGTTATCGACTTTACCTCTGAATCGCTTTCCGGACTGCGCACGTCGTTGCCGTCGGATTGATGCCATTAATCGGATCGTTCCCCACGTACCCATACAGATTGAACTGGTCCTCGTACCCGATCGGGTCGGTCTGCATGAACCGGCCGAGCGAGGGCGAGTACATCCGGGCCTTGTAGGAGTACATCCCGATCTCGTTCGAATACATCTGCCCGGTGTACATGAACCGCGCGCCCTGGGTGAACCACGGGATGCCGTACTCGTCATAGCGGATCGTCGCGGTGGCGATGCCGTTGCCGTCGGGATCAGCGCGATCGAATTGTGCTCGCCGGTGTCCTCCACGCGGCCAGGTCGCGGCCGAGCAGGCGCGCGGCCTTGTCGACCTGGGGCGCGAAGGCGGCGATCAGCTCGGCTTCGAATTCCGCGCGGAGGGGCCGCCGCGGAGCGGGGCGGACGTTGAGCGCCGCCGGGCTGATGCCGGCGGCGTGGGCCAGCGCGCGCGCCGGGCGGTAGAGCCAGCCGACCCGCCGGGCGAGCGCACGCTGCCAGCCCGCCAGCCCGGCCCAGCGCAGCGCGCGGCGGGCGTGGACCGGGGCGAAGTCGCCGCGCCCGTCGTCGGGCAGCCCGAGCCACTCGAGCACGCGGCGGTACTCGCCGCCCGGATCGCGGCGCAAGTCGTCATAGACGATCACCAGCCGCTGGGCGGGCGGGACAAGCGCCACGAACCGCTCGAGCTGGTCGCCGATCGCGGCGTTGGCGAGATATTGCAGCACGGCCGGCTCGCGGCAGCCGGGCGGCAGATCCTCGCCGTTGCGGCGCCGCTCCTGCAGCCGCCAGGCGGCCTCGAACTCGGCGACGTCCTCGTTGGGCCCGAACAGCAGGTCGGCGTGGCGCGAGGCGGCCATCTCCAGCGGGTTGCGGATCATCGCGATCAGCCGCGCGTCCGGCCGGGCGGCGAGCAGGCGCGGGATCGCGACCGCCGACTGCAGGTACACCGGCGTCGCCTCGCCGCGCACGGCGCCGGGCGCCGCGCCGGCCCACAGCGCGTCGTATGCGGCGCGGTCGGTGACCCGCCACGGCGCCTCCGCGTCGGTGCACCAGAAGCCCGGCTCCTTGCGCGCCGCCATGGCGATGCCCGGATGCGTCGCGAGGTAGCTGTAGAGCGCCGTGGTGCCGCACTTGGGCGCGCCGACGATGGCGAAGTCGGGCGGCGCGGCCCGGGCGCCGGTCATGGCTTCGGCGCGCCCCGCTTCGGCGGCAGATAGTCCTCGAGCACGGCGCCGAAATAGGTCCCGTCCTCGGTGCGGATGTCGGACGGCACGGCCGGCGGCCGGCGCAGCCAGATCAGGTGCCGCTGGTCGTACGTGCCGGGCACGACCGGGTGGAACACGAGCGAACGGTCGGACGGGTCCCAGCCGACCGAGGCGACGTCGGCCCACGGCATGAACAGGCGCCGGGGGCGCTCGGGCCAGAACCACGCGCCCTCGGCGTCGGCGACCAGCGCCGGGCCGTGCCACGGCAGCCGCCGGCGCCATACCACCAGCAGGCCGAGCCCGGCCATCGCCGTGGTCGCCAGCGCCACCGGCAGGCCCTCGCGCCCGGAATCGACAACGACGTCGACCCACAGGATCGCCGCGAGCGGAATGAAGAACACCGACAGCACGACTTCCTTCCAGCCGGGGCGCGAACGGAAGCTGCGGGTCGGCGGCGTACGGGCCATGCTCGGTGGCTACCTCGCGCTGCGTCGCGCGGAAAGCTCGATCGTAGCCGCGGGCCCGTCGGCCAGCGCATCCCGGGCGAGGACGAAGCGGTAGGCGCCCGGGGCGACCAGCCAGCCGCCGTCGTGCCATTCGGCGATCGTGCGCCATTCGAGCGGCACCTCGACCTGCCGCGCCTCGCCCGGCTCGAGCTCGAGCCGGGCGAAGCCGGCGAGGCGGCGGAGCGGGCGTCCGGCGGCCTCGGCGAGGTAGACTTGCGCCACGTCCGCCCCGGCGCGCTCGCCGGTGTTGCGCACGGTGAAGCGCGCCGCCAGCCGGTCGCCGCTGCGGACGATCTCCAGCCCGTCGTGCGCGAAGCTGGTGTAGCCGAGGCCGTGGCCGAGCGCGAACAGCGGCTCGAACCCTTCGCGGGCGTACCACCGGTAGCCGATGTCCGAGCCCTCGATGTCGTAGTCGACGTCGAGCTTCTGCCCCGGCGCGCCGACGCCGACGAAACTGGGCTCGACCACGTCGAGCCCGTCGAGCACCGGGCGCGGCAGCTGGAGCGCGGTCTTGGGGAAGGTGACCGGCAAGCGCCCCGACGGATTGACCTTGCCGAACAGCACGTCGGCGATCGCCTCGCCGCCGCGCGCGCCGGGATACCACGCCTCGACCACCGCGGCGACCTGGTCCTGCCACGGCATGAACACCGGCCCGCCGGTCTGCAGCACCACGATGGTGTTGGGATTGGCCTGCGCCACGGTCTCGATCAGCGCATCCTGGAATTGCGGCAGCGACAGGTTCGGGACATCGAACCCCTCGGTCTGGTACTGGGTGACGAAGACGATCGCCACGTCGGCATCGACCGCCGCCAAGGCCGCCTCGCTGGCGTAGCGCCCGTCACGGAAACGCACCGTGGCCCCAGGCGCCGCGGCGCGGATCGCGGCCAGCGGGGCCGAGCGGTTGAAGTCCTGGTCGAGCATCGCCACGAACGGACCGGTCCCGTCGCGCAGGAACGGGATCGAGATCGACGGCCCGCCGTCGCCGAGCACTTTCGACGAGCCGCCGCCGACCACGGTGCCGGCATCGGCGTGCCCACCGATCACCACGATGCGCTTCACCTCGGGCCCGAGCGGCAGGATGCCGTCGCGGTTGGTCAGCAGCACGATGCCCTCGCGCGCGACCTGCAGCGCGACCTCGGAGTGAGCCGCGGCGTCGACCTCGCCGAGCACCGCCGGGTGCGCGTCGAGCCCGTTGTCGTAGATCGCGTGGAGGATGCCGCGGACCATCTCGCCGAGCCGCTCGCGGTACGCCGGGTCGCGCTGCGCCGCCGCCTTGAGCGGCTCGCCGAAGAACGGCTGCGGGTCGATTCCCGCGCCCGACTGCTGGTCGAGCCCGGCGAGCGCGTAGTCGAGCGCATCGACCGCGCCCCAGTCGCTCATCACGAAGCCGTCGAAGCCCCACTCGCGCCGCAGCACGTCGGTCAGCAGGAACCTGTTGCCGCAGCTCGGCGCCCCGTTGGTGGCGTTGTAGGCGCACATCACCGCGCCCGGGTCGCCTTGTTCGAGCGCGATCTCGAACGCCAGCAGGTCGCTCTCGCGCAGCGCGTCCTCGGCGATCACCGTGTTCATGAACGCGCGCCCGGTCTCCTGCGGGTTGATCGCGAAATGCTTGAGCGTCGAGATCACGTGGTTCGACTGGATGCCGCGCACCGCCGCGCCGCCGAGCAGCCCTGCGAGCAGCGGATCCTCGCTGAAGTACTCGAACGTGCGTCCGCTGCGCGGCTCGCGCATCAGGTTGATCCCGCCCGCGAGCATGACGTTATAACCCTTGGCGCGCGCCTCGGCGCCGATCATCCGCCCGCCGCGCTCGACCAGCCCGACGTTCCAGCTCGAGGCTTGCGCGATGCCGGAGGGCAGCTGCGTCGCCCCGTTGCCGCGCGCGCCCCCGATCCAGCTGACGCCGAGGCTGGCGTCGGTCTCGTACAGCGCCGGAATGCCGAGCCGCGGGATGCCCGGAATGTAGCCGGCGCCGGGGCGGGCCTCGGGCGGCGGCGCCGGGCGGCCCGGCATCGCCGAAGTGAGGTGGCCGAGCGTCAGCGCGACGCGCTCGTCGTCGGTCATCCGCGCCTCGGTCGCGGCGGCGCGGACGGCGGGATCGTCCTGCGCGGGGGCGGCCAGCGGCAACGCCGCCATCGCCAGCGCCGCCAGCGCCGACGCCGTCCGCCCGGTCCCGCTCCGCATCCACGCACCCATCGTCATCTCCCAGCCACGTTCGCGGCCTTGCCTTTTGCCGCATTTGCCCGTCCAATCAAACGGAAGGGAGAAACCATGAATCGACTGACCGTTGTCGCTGCGCTGCTCGCGGGGCTCGCCGCCACGCCCGCCATCGCCCAGCCCGCCCCGGCCGAGCCGCCGGCGAGCTGCATGCCGCAGAGCCCGTTCGCCCCGCCCGCCCCCTACAAGTCGGTCGAGCAGCTGCCCGACGGCCGGGTCACCTTCCGCCTGTGCGCTCCGGCGGCGCAGGACGTGCGGGTGACCAGCAACGACATCGACGAGGCGATCCCGATGGGCGTGGCGCCCGGCACGACGCGCGGCCTGGCGATGACGAAGGACGCCACCGGGCTGTGGACCGCGACCACCGCGGTGCCGGTGCCGCCCGACACCTACCGCTTCAATTTCCAGGTCGACGGCGCCCGCGTGCCCAACCCGCAGGGCACCACGTTCAGCCACGAACGCGTCGGGACCAACTCGACCTTCGAGGTCATCGGCCCCGAGGGCGCGTTCCAGACCTGGCGCAAGGACGTGCCGCACGGCGCGGTGACGCGGATCGACTACTGGTCGGAGTCGCTCGGCGCGCCGCGCCCGGCCTACGTCTACACCCCGCCCGGCTACATGACCGGGATCGAGAGCTACCCTGTGCTGTACCTGGTCCACGGCGCCGGCGACAGCGCCGACAGCTGGACGAGCGTCGGCCACGCCAACCTGATCCTCGACAACCTGATCGCCGAGGGCAAGGCCCAGCCGATGATCGTGGTCATGCCGTTCGGCCACACGCCGGACCGGCCCGCCGGCGGGGGCGGCAACATGCTCGCCAACACCGACTTCGGCGACGACCTGGTCAAGGACCTGATCCCGTACGTCGACGGCCACTTCCGCACGCTGGCCGAGCAGGAGAGCCGGGCGATGGCCGGGCTCAGCATGGGCGGCTCGCATACGCTGCGCTTCGGCCTCACCCATCCCGAGCTGTTCGACCACATCGCGGTGTTCTCGATGGGGCTGCAGCGGCCCGAGGACATCGCCGCCTACGAGGCGGCCAACGACTCCGCATTGCGCGAGGCGGCGCGCGATCTCGACCTGGTGTATTACGCGATGGGCAAGGACGATTTCCTCTACGGCACCGTCGCGCCGACGCGGGCGATGCTCGACAAATACGACATCGCGCACGTCTACAACGAGACCGCCGGCGGCCACACGTGGATCAACTGGCGGCGCTACCTGGCCGACTTCGCCCCGCGGCTGTTCAGGTAGGCAGATCCTCCCCGTTTCTGCGCGGCGGGAACGGGGAGGGCCGCCGCCGCAGCGGTGGGCGGGCCAGGATCGACCGCAGCCGCCAGCGGCTGGCCACGGCTCGCGCCGTCCCCTCCCGCGCCTGACGGCCGCCCGCCCCATCCGCGCCGGGCACGAAGCATCGGCAGCAAACCATCTGTCCTACACGCGCCCGATCCGCCATAAGCTGGCCGATGCAGTCCGCGATTCCGACTTTCCCGGCCTCGGAGGGTGACAATCGCCGCACCTGTTTCGGCGCTGGCGGGGGTGACAGGCCGGGCGCCCGATTTCGGGGTCACATCATTGAAACCGGCGCTGAAAATCGAGACAGACGAATCTCACAAAAGCGCGATTTGCGTGACAGTAAGGGTGACACCGCCGCGCGCTGGCTGAGCGGGCTGGTCGCCCTCTTCGCCCTGCTGCTCGCCGCGCCGGTTTCGGCGCACCCGGTGCCGTTCAGCTACCTCGACCTCGAGGTGCACGACGACGCGGTGACCGGCCGCGTCCGCGCGCACCTCGTCGATCTCGCCCCGGTGCTCGGCATTGCCGATCCGCAGGACCTGCTCGACCCGCGCGTCCGCGCCGCGCACCGAGCGGCGATCGAGCGCTACCTCGCCTCGCGCATCGCGTTCGAGGACGGCGGCTTCCGGCGCGCCGAGTGGGGCCCGATCGCGGTGGTCGACGAGGACGAGGCGCTCGAGCTGACGTTCCGCATCGCCGGGCGGCCCGAGGGCGCGCTGGCGCTCGACACCAACCTGTTCCCGCGCGACCCCGATCACCAGACTTTCGTCAACGTCTACGAAGGCGGAGAGCTGCGCCAGCAGTTCATCTTCGCCGCCGCGAGCAACCCGGTCACCTACTACCGCGGCACCACCGCCGGCGCGCTGGCGGTGATGGGCACATTCATTCCCTCGGGCGTGCACCACATCCTGATCGGGCCCGACCACGTCCTGTTCCTCGTCGGGCTGCTGCTGCTCGGCGGCGGCTGGCGGCGGCTGATCCTGATCGTGACCATGTTCACCGTCGGGCATAGCATCACGCTCAGTCTCGCCGCGCTGGACATCGTCAATCCGCCGGGCTGGCTGGTCGAGCCGGCGATCGCGCTCAGCATCGTCGTCGTCGGGGCCGACAACCTGCTGCAGCGCAAGGAAAAGGGCCGCGACCTGCGCGCCTTCGTGGCGCTGTTCTTCGGCCTCGTGCACGGCTTCGGCTTCGCCAGCGTGCTGAGGGAATTCGGACTTCCTCAAGAAGCGCTTGGCTGGTCGCTGTTTTCGTTTAACGTCGGCGTGGAACTGGGGCAGCTGGCGATCGTCTTCGTGGTGGCCTCGGCGCTGGCCCTGGTCCGCCGGCGCTGGCCAGCAACGAAGGACCCGATTGTGTGGGTCGGCTCGGCGTTCGTGATCGCAATGGGCGCCTATTGGTTCGTCGAGCGGGTGTTTTGGGGAGCATGATGATGAAGCGTCTGGCGATTCTCGCGACCATCGCAGTGGCCGGCATGACGGCGGCGACGCTGTCGGCCCAGCAGGGCCCGCCTCCCGGCGCCCGGCCCGCGGGCCCGACGCTGCCGGGCGTCACCGACATCGAGAAGGTCACCGACAACGTCTACAAGATCTTCGGCGGCGGCGGGAACACCACGGTGTTCGTGCGCAGCGACGGCGTGGTGCTGGTCGACACCAAGCTGCCCAACAACGGGCAGGCGATCCTCGACCAGGTGCGCAAGATCACCGACAAGCCGGTGACGATGATCATCAACACCCACTCGCACCCCGACCACCTCGGCTCCAACCAGCAGATCGACACCAGCCTGGGCGGCAACGTCGAGGTCGTGGTTCAGTCCAACACCGCCCGGCGCATGGCGGCGATGCCGGGCAACAGCAAAGTCTCGCAGCAGTTCGCCGACACCCTGACGCTGGGCAGCGGGGCGGACCGGATCGATCTCTACTATTTCGGCGCCGGCCATACCGACGGCGACGCGTTCATCGTCTTCCCCGCCGAGCGGACGCTGCTGATGGGCGACGTGATGGCGTGGGACATGGGCCCGCTGATCGATCCGATGTCGGGCGGCAGCATGGTCGCCACCCCGGTCACGGTCGGCCGGCTGGTGCAGGCGGTGACCGGGATCGACAAGGTGATCGAAGGCCACGGCGACGTGAACACCTGGTCCGGCCTGCTGCGCTACCTCGCCTATACCCAGAAGGTCGTCGAGGTCGCCCGCCAGGCCAACGCCGAGGGGCTCAACTACGAGCAGGCCTACGACCGCTACTTCGCCACCGACCCGGCGATGGCGGCTTATACCGTCGATGCGCTCAAGCCGGGCCTCGAGTATGGCGGCACGCCGAAGAGCCGGTCGCACAACAACATCTACGTCGCCATGCTCGAGCTGCGCGGCGAGCGGCCGCCGCTGATCATGGGCGCCCCGCCGCGTCCGGGCGCGCCCGCCGTCCCGCCCGCGCCTCCCGGAGGCGGCCCGCGCACCGGCGAGCAGGGCTAGCCCCATCCGGCGCGCCTTCGTCCTCGCCTCGATCGTCGCCGCCGGCCTCGCCGCTGCGGGGCTGTCGGCGCAAGGGCAGCCGCCGCTGTCCGACATCGAGCGGGTCGGCGAGAGGCTCTACAAGATCTACGGTGAGGGCGGGAACACGACGGTGTTCGTGCGTGGCGACGGGGTCGCGCTGGTCGACACCAAGCTCGCCGGCAACGGCGCGGCGATCCTCGCCCGCGTGCGCCAGGTCACCGACAAGCCGGTGACGCTGATCGTCAACACGCACTCGCACGGCGACCATGTCGGCAGCAACGCCGAGATCGACCCGCGCGGCAGCGTCGAGATCGTCGCGCAGGACAACACCGCCCGGCGCATGGCGGCGCTGCCGACGCCGCTGGCGGTGACCCGCGGCTTCGGCGAGCGGCTGACGCTGGGCGCCGGGGCGGACCGGATCGAGCTCTACTGGTTCGGCGCCGGGCACACCGACGGCGACGCGTTCGTGGTCTTTCCGGCCGAGCGGGCGATGGCCGCGGGCGACATCTTCCAGCTGATGGCGATGCCGCGGATCGACCGCGGCGCCGGCGGCAGCGCCATCGCCCTGCCGGTCACGCTGACGCAGGCGCAGGACACGATCGAGGGCGTCGACACCGTCATCCCGGGCCACGACCGCGACACCCGCACGTGGGCCGAGTTCCGGTCCTACGTCACGTTCACCCGGGCGCTGGCGCAGGCGGCGCAGCAAAGCCGGCAAATGGGCGGGACGGCCGAGCAGGCGCTCGCCTCGCTCGAGCGCGGGCCGACGTTCCAGCTGTTCCTCGATCCGGGCGAGCCGGGCGCGGCCAACACGCCCAGGGCGCGCGCGCTCGCCGGGCTCGCCGCGGCGTTCGCCGAGCTCGGCGAGGCCCCGGCGGCGGCCGGCCGCTAGAAGAAATCCATCAGCTTGAAGCCGGCGACGAGCAGCACGAGGCCGAGCGCCTTGAGTATCACCCGGGCGTTGAAGCGGATGCCGAAGGTGGTGCCGACCACGGCCCCGGCGAGGACGCTGCCGGCGAACAGCGGCAGGCTGTCGGGCAGCGCCTGGACCGAAGCGAAGTTGCCGCTCAGGCCGGCCATCGAGTTGCACAGGATGAAAACCGCCGCCACGCCCGAGGCGACCTTCGGGTTGGCCCAGCCGAGGAACAGCACCAGCGGCGAGAGGAAGATGCCGCCGCCGGTCCCGGTCAGCCCCGACAGCAGCCCGATTCCCGCGCCGAGCGGGATGGCCACCGCGATCGGCGGATCGTGCGGATCGGTGACCGCCTTGATCTCCTTCGGCCACAGCAGGCGGGCGGCGCTCAGCCACAGCACCGCGCCGACCAGCGGCCGGTACGCGTCGCCCGGCACGTGCAGCGAGCCGCCGAACAGCGCGAACGGCGCCGCCCCGATCAGGAACGGCCACAGCACGCGCCAGCGGAACAGCCCCGCCCGCGCGTAGCGGAACGACGTCAGGCTCGCGACGAGGATGTTGAGCACCAGCGCGGTCGGGCGCATCACCGCGGGCGGCAGGCCGAACAGCGCCATCAGCGCGAGGTAGGCCGAGGCGCCCGCGTGCCCGACCGAGGTGTACAGCACCGCGCCGAGGAACATGCAGGCGGCGAGCAGCAGGTCGGCCGTGGTCACTGGGTTCCCGTCGGTTGATGGCGCCCCGGCTCCCCTCGGAACGCCGGCCCGCGATCAGGCTGTGTACCGTGGAATACAGCGAGGTCCAGACCGCAGCATCGGGTCAGGCGCTCGGGTCCGGCGCCTTGTCGCGGCCCGGCTCGCGCGGGCCGCCCTTGCTCGCGCGCATCACGAACGTGCTCGGCTCGCGCACCGGGATGGTCAGCACGCAGCGCACTCCTTCGGGGTTGAACGACAGCTCGACCGGGTTCTTCAGCTCGTGCGCGACGATCCGCTCGATCAGGTCGGTGCCGAAGCCGCGGCCGCGCTTGGGCGCCACCGGCGGCCCGCCGCTTTCCTGCCATTCGACGCGCACCAGCCCTTGCGCGATCAGCCGCCAGTGCACCGCCACCTTGCCGCCGGTCTTGCTCAGGGCGCCGTACTTGGCGGCGTTGGTGGCCAGCTCGTGCATCGCCAGGCCGAGCGAGAGCGCGTCGTTCGGCGCCAGCTCGATCTCCGGACCCTGGAGGTCGACGGCGTGCTCGGTGCCGTGCGCGTACGGCAGCAGCTCGGCCTCGACCACCGCGCGGATCGGGGTCGTGCCCCAGTCGGACTGGGTCAGCAGGTCGTGCGTGGCCGACAGCGCGCGGATGCGCCCGTCGACCCCGTCGGCGAACTCGTCGAGGTTGGTCGCCCGCCGGCGCGTCAGGGCGATGATCGAGAGCACGTTGGCGAGCGTGTTCTTGACCCGGTGGTTCAGCTCGCGGGTAAGCGAGTTGCGGATCGAGGCCTGCTCCTCGAACCACCGCAGCGAGGCCTCGTCCTCGAGCGCCTGCTGGGTCAGCATGCGCACGAGCAGCATCAGCAGGCTGGCGACGAGCATGCCGAAGATCATCGTCGCCATCGACAGGCCCGAAAGGCCGCCGCTCGCCGACGATGTGACGGTCAGCGTCCACGGCTCGGCGCCGATCGCCACCCGCTCGCGGACCGTCTCGCCCTCGCCGGTGCCGCGGTCGATCAGCGCCAGCAGGTTGGCCTCGCTGACCGGCCCGTCGTAGAGCGCCACCTGGTGGCCGCCGGCGTCCTCCAGCTCGAGCGCCGAGGCGAGGAACTCGGGCGCGCTGAACGGGCTGTAGATGAACCCGCGGAGGCGCCGCCCGCCCGGCGCGGGCTCGAACACCGGCATGTAGATCACGAAACCCGGATCGTCGCCTTCGCCTTCCTGCCGCAAGGTCACCTTGCCGCTCGCCGTCGGGCGCGCGGCCCGCTCGGCCTCGACCATCGCCGCCCGCCGGACCGGCTCGGAGAACATGTCGAACCCAAGCGCCCGCCGGTTGCGCTCGGTGTCGGGCTGGAGGAAGGTCACCGGCACCGCGAACGGCTGGTTGCCGGCGATCCGCGGGTGCAGGCGGACGCGGCCCGGCGCCTCCTGCTCGAGCAGCGCGTCGAACGCCTCGACCTGATCGGGATAGACCACCATCGCCCAGCCGATGCCCTCGGCGCCGCGGTAGTCGGCGTCGAGCCGCAGCTCGCTGACGAAGCGGCGGAAGCGCGCCGCCGGCACCTCGTCGAGCGTAGCCAGCAGCGCGGCGCCGGCGCGCAAGTAGGCGCTGCTGGCGTTGGCCCGCCGTTCGAGCGCCGAGGCGATCGCCGTCGCCCTGCCGCGCAGCTGCGCCGCCGCGCGGCTGTCCTCGCCCCGCTCGATCGCGAACACGCTGAGCACGGTGATCGCGGCGATCAGCAGGAAGATCGCCACCGGCATCGCCCGCGGGTAGCGGACGAGCCACCGTTTCGTCGTGCTGCGGCCGCTGGAACGTTGCTCCAACCTCGACTCCCTGCAAGCGGGCGGATGGCCGCCCGAACCCCGTCCAGAGGCGTCTCGATCCTCGCCGGCGCGGCCTCCCGACGCTGCGCGGCATTGTCGGGGGAACCGGAATGCGCTCCTTTCGTTCCACACGGACGCGACAAATGCGCATTGCCGATGCACGCGTGCAACACGGGCCGCGCGGCGACGGCAGTTTCGAGGGACCATGGGGGCGGGGCGGACGGGAACGGATGGCAGGGTCTGACAAGACGGGGAGGCCCGCGAAGGGCAGGAAACCTATCGCAAAGGCACAAACCAAGACGCGGCGCGGACCCGAATGGGCGTCCGGGTTGAAGCAGCTCTACGACTCGGTCGTCGACGAGCCGCTGCCCGACGCTTTCAAGGACTTGCTCACACGGCTCGACAGCGGGAAACGATGAGCAAACCGGAACGGGAGCTGCCCCAACGCAGCGCCGACGACAAACGCGCCTTCAAACGCGAGCTGACCGAGGTGGTGCCGCACTTGCGCGCCTTCGCCCGCGGCCTGTGCGGCCGGCCCGACGTCGCCGACGACCTCGTCCAGGAGACGCTGCTCAAGGCGTGGGCGGCGCAGGACCGGTTCGAGCCCGGCACCAGCATGCGCGCGTGGACCTTCGTCATCCTGCGCAACGCCTACCTCACCGACATGCGCCGCAACCGCTTCCGCGGCGAGTACGACGAGACCGCCGCCGAGCGCATCCTGACCGCGCCGGCGGGCCAGGAAGAGCCGATCCACCTCTCCGACATGCACCGCGCGCTGCTGACCTTGCCGCCCGAGCGGCGCGAGGCGCTGCTGCTGGTCGGCGCCGGCGGCTTTTCCTACGAGGAAGCGGCGCAGATCTGCGGCTGCGCGGTCGGCACGATCAAGAGCCGCGTCGGCCGCGCCCGCGCGGCGCTGTCGGCGATGATCGAGGAAGGCAACATCCCCGAGCGGGCGATCGGCGATCCCACCGCGCACCGGGCGATCCTCGAGGAGCTCGACGACGTAGCCGCTGGCCGAGGGCTGTCGACCCCGATAAAGTAGCCCGCGCCGCCAGAGGGGAACCATGAGCACGCTGCCGGACACCGAGGAGCCGCCGGCTCCGCCGCCCGACGCCCCGCTGCCGCGCCGTCGCACGCTGGCCTTCGCCGCCGAGGAGCTGCGGCTGATCTCGGCGCTCGTCGTGCTGATGGCGATCGGCCTGTTCCTGGCGCTGCCGTTCGTGCTGTCGATCGGCTCGGTGGTGTTCCTGCCGCTGGTCACCGCGATCGTGCTGATGATCATCCTGTCGCCGCTGGCCGACCGGCTGGCGCGGGTCGGGCTGCCCAACTTCATCGCCTCGTCCGCCGCGCTGCTGGCGTTCCTCGCGATGCTCTCGCTGGCGCTCACCGTGGTGCTGCGCCCGGCGCTGCTGCTGTTCGAGGACGTGCCGGCGATGGTCGACCGCATCGGCCGGCATTTCGACGACCTGCAGGGGAACCTCGCGTGGCTGTCGCGGCTCAACGACCAGGTCGCCGCCATCGTGGGCACGACCAAGGGCCAGCAGGTCGTGCTGGCCGAGCCGACGGTGCTGCAGCAGCTCGCCTTCGCCACGCCGACCGTGGTGCTCGAGGTGCTGCTGACGTTCCTGATGGCGTTCTTCATGATCGAGGCCCGCGTGCGCATGCGCCGGCGGCTGCTGCTCGACCGGCAGCACTTCGGCGCGAGCCTCAAGGCGGCGCGGGTGATGCGCGACGTGCAGGACCGCGTCGCCGCCTACATCCTCACGGTCGGGCTGATCAACCTCGGCGTCGGGGTCATCGTCACGCTCGGCGCGTGGGCGCTCGGCATGCCGTTTCCGGTGATGTGGGGCGGGCTCGCCGCGCTGCTCAACTTCCTGCCCTACATCGGCCCGCTGGCGATGATCGCGCTGCTCACGCTGTTCGGGCTCGGCACGGCCGAGGCGCCGCTGGTCGGGCTGATCCCGGCCGCCGCCTATCTCGGCCTGCACGCCACCGAATCGAACCTCGTGACCCCGGCGATCCTCGGGGCCCGGTTCACGATGAACCCGGTGCTGATCCTGCTGGCGCTGAGCTACTTCACGTGGATCTGGGGAGTCACCGGGGCGCTGCTGTCGGTGCCGATCCTGCTGACCATCACCGCGCTGGTCGACCACCTCGGCAAGCCCAACCTGATCGGCTTCATTTTCGGCGAGCCCCTGTTCGCGACCAATGTGCTCGAGCTGAGCGACGAAGGCTGACGGCGGCGCTCTAGCTGCCGAGCCGCCGGCGCAGCGGGACCACGGTCGGCTCGGGCGGGCTATCGCCGACCGCGGCCAGTGTGGCCTCGTCGAGCGGGGCATCGAATGCGACCCCGACCGCGCCGCGCTTGGCCCAGCGCAGCCGCGCCGCGATCGGCCCGGCCGAGCCGAGCCACAGCTCGAGCGGGTCGGACTTGGACACCCCGATCGACAGCCCGCGCAAGTTGCAGCCGTGGGCGTCGAGATCGATCACCCGCACGTCGCGAATGTCGCTGCCGGCCACGCGGCAGGTGCCCTCGACGCTGACTGGCCGGCGCTCGCCCACGCGGGGAATTTCAGTGCGTTGGACGAACTTCGAGCGCTTGGCGGCCATGCCCGACGCTAGGCCGTGCAGGGTTAAGATTCCCTTCTCCGGCAGGCTTGGCGCGCCGCTTATTCGGCGTAGCTCAGCGCCGGGTACTTCCAGGCCGAGCCGCGCGCCAGGTTTTGCGCCGCGAACTCCCAGTTGAGGTGCCCGTCGATCACTTCCTTCAAGTAGTTCGGGCGCCGGTTCTGGTGGTCGAGGTAGTAGGCGTGCTCCCACAGGTCGATCGTCAGCAGCGGCACCGCCTCGCCGTCGGCGAGCGTGTCGCCGTCGTGCGTTTCCTCGATCGACAGCGTGCCGACCTTGTCGGCGAGCCACACCCAGCCGCTGGCGAAGTGGGCGCCGCCGCGCTCGGCGAGCTGCTGCTTGAGCGCGTCGAGCGAGCCGAAGGCGGCGTCGATCCGCCCGGCCAGACCGCCCGACGGTGACTGGGCCTCGGGCGACAGCGAGTGCCAGTAGAACCCGTGGTTCCAGCTCTGCGCGGCGTTGTTGAACAAGCCCCGGTTCGTGTTCCGGGCGCGGGCGATCACCGTTTCGAGGTCCGCCTCGGCGAGCTCCGTGCCTTCGATCGCCGCGTTGGTCTTGTCGATATAGGCCCGGTGGTGCTTGCCGTGGTGGAAGCCGAGCGTCTCGGCCGAGATCGCCGGCGACAGCGCGTCGGGCGCATAAGGCAACGGCATGAGTTCGAAAGCCAAGGTTCCGTCCTTCCTCGTTGTGGGGGTTCGCTGGCTTAACGCGCGGGAGGGGCGCCGGTTGCGCTAGGAAAACTCGGCGGGCTTGAAGCTGCGCTAGTCCGGTCCACCGTCGCGGTGACCGCCACATCCATCGTCACGTTGCCCAGCGTGCGTATCACGTCGGGCAGCATCTCCACCGCCACCAGCAGCGCCAGCGGCTCGACCGGCACGCCCATGGCGATGGCGATCGGCCCGATGGCGGTGACGAAGCTGATCGCGCCCGGCAGGCTGACCGAGCCGATCGTGGTCAGCAGCGCCACCGCCACGCCGGCGGCGATAGTGGCCGGCGTCAGCTCGACCCCCGTCAGCCGGGCCACATAGATCGCCACCGCCAGGTTCATCACCGGTCCAGTGGCGCGGAACAGCGCGACCGCGAGCGGCAGCACGAAATCGGCGGTGGTCTCGCGCACCCCGAGCAAGCGGCACGACTGCAGCATCGCCGGCAGGCTGGCGAGCGAGCTCTGGGTCGAGATCGCCACCGCCTGGGCGGGCAGCATCGCGCGGGCGAAGCGGACCGGCGAGCGGCGGCCGCCGACGGAGCCGACGACGTAGCCGGCGAGCATCACGACGAAACCGAGCCCCGCCACCAGCAGGATGTAGTGCGCGAGCGCCGCGAAAGCTCCGCCCCCGCTGGCGAGGCCCACGGTCAGCGCCAGCGCGAACACGCCGGCGGGCGCCAGCCACAACACCCAGCCGATGATCGTCAGCATCGCGTTGCCGAGCGCCTCGAACAGCCGCAACATCAGCTCGCGCTGCGCCTCGGGCAGGCGCACGATCGCCACCGCCAGCGCGACGAAGAACACCACCAGCGGCAGCATCGCGGTCTGCGCGGCGGCGGCGATGACGTTGTCGGCGACGAGCGATTCGAAGAACGCGCCGATCCCCGGCACCGTTTGCGGCGCGCTGCTGCCCGCCGCCAGCGCCGCGGCCGCTCGCTCCGGGATCGGAAACAGATCGAGCAGCGCGGGAGTGGCGAGCGCGGCGAACACCGTGCCCGCGAACAGGATGACGAAGAATGACAGCAGCGTCCGTCGCGCGACGGGGCCGGCACGCGCCGTGGCGATCATCTGCGCTATCCCGGTCACCAGCAGCGCGGCGACCAGCGGCACGATGGTCATCTGAAGCGCGCGCAGCCACACGGTGCCCACCGGGCCGGCGATCGCCGCCGCCGTGCTCTGCGCCGCTCCTCCCGACAGCGCCCAGCCGAGCGCGAGCCCGGCGACGAGCGCGGCGAAAGTCCAGCCGGCGGGCAACCTGACGTCAGTCACGGGATGGTGACATTGCAGCCGGGAAGCGCCATGGCAATGCCACCAGCGAGAGGGATCCATGGGACGCAAGTATTTCGGTACCGACGGCATTCGCGGGCGCGCCAACGACGGCCTGCTCGACGCGGCCACCGCGATGAAGGTCGGCCAGGCCGCGGGCCGCCATTTCCTGCGCGGCGAGCACAAGCACCGCATCATCGTCGGCAAGGACACCCGGCTGTCGGGCTACATGATGGAGACCGCGCTCGTCGCCGGCTTCACCAGCGTCGGCATGGACGTGATCATGACCGGGCCGCTGCCGACGCCGGCGGTCGCGCTGCTCACCCGCGAGATGCGCGCCGACCTCGGGGTGATGATCTCGGCCAGCCACAACCCCTATTTCGACAACGGCATCAAGCTGTTCGGACCCGACGGCTTCAAGCTCAGCGACGCCGACGAGGAAGCGATCGAGCGCGCGATGGGCGGCGAGATCGCCCTCGCCCGCGACGCCGACGTCGGCCGCGCGCGGCGCATCGAGGACGCCCGCGGCCGCTACATCCACGCGATCAAGCAGTCGCTGCCCGAGGACATCCGCTTCGACGCGCTCAAGGTGGTGGTCGATTGCGCCAACGGCGCCGCCTACGAGGTCGCCCCGACGGCGATCTGGGAGCTCGGCGCCAAGGTCATCGCCCTCGGCGTCAATCCCAACGGGCTCAACATCAACGACGGCGTCGGCTCGACCTCGCTCGAGGCGATCAAGGCGCGCGTGGTCGAGGAGGGCGCCGACATCGGCATCGCGCTCGACGGCGACGCCGACCGGCTGATCGTGATCGACGAGAAAGGCCAGGCGGTCGACGGCGACCAGATCATGGCCTTGATCGCCACGAGCCTGGTGCAGAACGGCCGGCTCAAGGGCGGTGGCGTGGTCGCCACGGTGATGTCGAACCTCGGGCTCGAGCGCTTTCTCGCCGGCAAGGGGCTTGGACTGGTCCGCGCCAGGGTCGGCGACCGCTATGTGCTCGAGGCGATGCGCGCCGGCGGCTACAACGTCGGCGGCGAGCAGTCGGGGCACATGATCCTGCTCGACCACGCGACCACCGGCGACGGCTGCATCGCCGCGCTGCAGGTGCTCGCCGAGCTGGTCCGCTCGGGCAAGCCGGCGAGCGAGCTGCTGCGGCTGTTCGAGCCGGTGCCGCAGCTCTTGAAGAACGTCGTCTATGCCGGCGGCGACCCGCTGGCCGATGGCCAGGTCAAGGCGGCGATCGCGCAAGGCGAGGCGGCGCTTGCAGGCCGCGGCCGCCTGGTCATCCGCAAGTCGGGAACCGAGCCGAAGATCCGCGTGATGGCCGAAGGCGACGACGCGGCCCAGGTCGAGCGGGTCGTGGACGATATCTGCGCGGCGGTGAAGGCGGCGGCCTGAGCGAAATTTCAATACGTTTGGCGCGAAAGCGAGACCCGCTGGGGGGAGGCCTCTCGACTTCGCTCGCGGCGACACGGATAGGGGGGTCACCATGACCGCTCCGCCCCGCATCCTCGCCATCGCCGGCTCGGACAGCTCGGGCGGCGCGGGCATCCAGGCCGACATCAAGACGATCACCATGCTCGGCGGCTACGCGATGACCGCGATCACGGCGGTGACGGCGCAGAACACGACCGGGGTGACGATGGTCGAGGCGCTGTCGCCGGAACTGGTCGCCGCGCAGATCGACGCCTGCTTGTCCGACATCGGCGCCGACGCGGTCAAGATCGGCATGCTCGGCTCGCCGGACATCGCCCATCGGGTGGCCGATCGGCTGGAGGCGCTGGCGGTGCCGATCGTGTTCGACCCGGTGATGGTCGCCACCAGCGGCGCGGCATTGGCCGATGACGCCACCGTCGGCGCGTTCGAGCGGCTGATGCGGCTGGCGACGCTGACCACGCCCAATATCGCCGAACTGGCGGCGCTCGGCGGGCGCGAAGGCATGGCGGGACGGGGCGTGGCCTATCTCGCCAAGGGCGGCGACGCCGAGGGTTCGCCGGTCGAGGACGTGCTGGTCCAGCCGGGCGCGGCGGACCGCGTCTGGCGCGCGGAGCGGATCGCCACCCGCCATACCCACGGCACCGGCTGTACCCTGTCGAGCGCGATCGCGACGCTGCTCGGCAGGGGTTTGGCTCTCGACGAGGCGATCGCGGAGGCCGGGTCGTTCGTCCGCCAGGCCTTGCGCGCCGCGCCCGGCTTTGGTGCCGGCCATGGCCCGATGGGCCATCACGCGGTGCGCTAGATCGGCTGCGGCGCTTCGCGGTCGATCTCGTAGAACTCGCACAGGCACTGCCAGGCGTCCTCGGCGGTCTCGCACCAGGTGATCAGCTCGAGGTCGGCCGGCGAGATCACGCCCTCCCGCGCGAGCGCGCCGAAATCGATCACCCGGGTCCAGAATTCCTTGCCGAACAGCATCACCGGGATCGGCTTCATCTTGCCGGTCTGGATCAGCGTCAGCAGCTCGAACATCTCGTCGAACGTGCCGAACCCGCCGGGGAACACCGCCACCGCCCGCGCCCGCATCAGGAAGTGCATCTTCCTCAGCGCGAAGTAGTGGAATTGGAACGACAAGTACGGGGTGACGTATGGATTGGGCGCCTGCTCGTGCGGCAGGACGATGTTGAGGCCGATCGATTCCGCCCCGGCATCGGACGCGCCGCGGTTGGCGGCCTCCATGATCGATGGCCCGCCGCCCGAGCAGATGACGAACTGGCGCATGCCGTTCTCGACGATCGACATCTCGCTGACCAGCCGCGCCAGCTTGTAGGCCTCGGCGTAGTACTTGGCCTTCTCGGCGAGGCTTTCGACGACTATCCGCTCCTCGACCGGCAGGTCCTTGGCCCCTTCGAGCGCAATCGCCACCGCCTCCGGGGGCGGGATGCGCGCCGAGCCGTACATCACCAGCATCGAGCCGACCCGCGCCTCGTCGAGCAGCATCTCGGGCTTGAGCAACTCGAGCTGGAAGCGCACCGGGCGCAGCTCGTCGCGGAGCAGGAAATCGGTGTCGCGGAACGCCAGACGGTAGGCCGGGTGGCGGGTCTGCGGGGTGTCGGTCGGGGCGGATTCGGCGAAGCCGGCTTCCTGCTCGGCGCGGTAGAACTTGCGGCCCTCGAGGTCGCCTTCGGCGCCCGCGGGCCTGTCGGGATCGCTCACTCATCTCTCCCATCGTTGAGGCCGCCACCTACGGGCTTGCGGCGCGAATGGAAAGCGTGGCGGGCCGGAGGGTGGATGCCCCGCGAGGATTCGAACCTCGATAAACGGAGTCAGAGTCCGTTGTCTTACCATTAGACGACGGGGCAACGAGGGGGCGCATCTAGAAACGCCGGCCCGCCCCGTCAAGCGGCCCGCCCGACAAGTTTCCCGTGCAACTTGCCCGCGCACCGCGCTTTCGCTAGCCTGCGTTCAGGTTCCGCCCTCGGGCGGTCGAGAAACGACTGGGAAGTTCTGGTTATCATGGCGGAGTACATTCCGCCGGACGGGCGGCGGAGCGCCGCGGGGGCCGTCGAGGGCAATCCGCCGCAAGGCGCGCCGACGCAGCCCACGCACTCCGACACCGCCGGCGACAGGCAGGGGAACGGCGCGTCGGCGGACACCGCCTGGCACCGCTCACCGGCGGACCGCCCGTGGGGCCATCGCCAGGCTTATGCGGCGATCGACCTCGGCACCAACAACTGCCGCCTGCTGATCGCCCGCCCGGCGGCCGAGAACTTCGTCGTCATCGACGCCTTCAGCCGGGTCGTCCGGCTGGGCGAGGGCCTCGCCCAGACCGGGCGGCTGAGCGAAGCGGCGATGGACCGCGCGGTCAGCGCGCTGCGGGTCTGCGCCGACAAGCTGCGCCGCCGCAACGTCCACCTCGCGCGCTCGGTCGCCACCGAGGCCTGCCGCCGCGCGGCCAACGGCGCCGCGTTCATCGAGCGCGTGCGCGACGAGACCGGGATTCGCCTCGACATCATCTCGGCGCAGGAGGAAGCGCGTCTGGCCGTGCTCGGCTGCCATATCCTGCTCGAGAGCGGCATCGGCCCGGCCGTGATCTTCGACATCGGCGGCGGCTCGACCGAGCTGGTGCTGATCGAGCCGGGGGCGCCGGTACCGCACATCCTCGACTGGCTGAGCGTGCCGTGGGGCGTCGTCTCGCTGACAGAGACCGTCAATGCCAAGCTCGGGGGACGCGACGACGGCGGCCCCGAGGCGCGGCTGGCGCGCTATGCCGAGATGCGCCGCCTCGTCGCCGACAGCTTCGCCGAGTTCGCCCGCCGGATCGAACCGTGGCTGAGCGAGGACGTGCGCCTGCTCGGCACTAGCGGCACCGTCACCACGCTCGCCAGCGTCCACCTCGACCTTCCGCAGTACGATCGCCGGGCGGTCGACGGGCTGATCGTCCCTTCGGCGGCGATGCGCGACATCGCCACGCGCCTGTCGACGATGGCCCCGGAGGACCGCCGCGAGCTGCCGTGCATCGGCAACGAAAGGGCCGACCTCGTCGTCGCCGGCTGCGCGATCCTCGAGGCGATCCTCGACATCTGGCCCGCCGACCGCCTCGGCGTCGCCGACCGCGGCATCCGCGAAGGCATCCTGCGCAGCCTGATGGCGGCCGATGCCGAGGGGCTCGAGGCGCAGTCGGCGCTCAGGCGGCTGAAGCAGGCGCAGGAGTGACCCGCGGGCGCCCGGACCCGGGCAAGCGCGTCAAGACCGCACGGCGGCGCACCGCGTCCTCGACCCGCTGGCTCGAACGCCAGCTCAACGATCCTTACGTTCGCCAGGCCAAGGCCGAGGGCTTCCGCAGCCGCGCGGCCTACAAGCTGGCCGAGCTCGACGACCGCTTCGGCCTGCTCAAGGGCGCCCGGCGGGTGGTCGACCTCGGCGTCGCCCCCGGCGGGTGGAGCCAGGTCGTGCGCCAGCGCGCGCCCGGCGCGGCGGTGGTCGGCATCGACCTGCTCGAGACCGAGCCGATCGAGGGGGTCACGCTCCTGCAGCTCGACTTCATGGCCGACAGAGCCCCGGCCGCGCTCGAGGCGGCGCTCGACGGCCCGCCCGACCTGGTGCTGTCGGACATGGCGGCCAACACGGTCGGCCACAAGCAGACCGACCACTTGCGGACGATGGGGCTGGTCGAGCTGGCCGCCCATTTCGCGGTCGACACGCTCGCCGAAGGCGGTGCGTTCGTCGCCAAGGTGCTCGCCGGCGGCACCGACGCCGAGCTGCTGGGGTTGCTCAAGCGGCACTTCCGCACGGTCAAGCACGCCAAGCCCCCGGCGAGCCGCAAGGGCTCGTCCGAGTGGTACGTCATCGCGCAAGGGTTCAAAGGGCGGGGCTAGGCCCGGCCCGGGAGCGGCTCAGTTGTCGCCGGGCTGCGCCGCCGCCGGCGCATCATCCTCGGGCTGCTCGGCGGCGACCGCGCCGGCGGCTTCGGGCCCCGGAGCCTCCTCGGGGCCGGCGGCCGCGCCAGCGGCGGCATCGCCTTCGGCCGCGGCGGGAGCTGCCGGCGCCGGGTAGTCCGGCCCGCCGCCGTTGGCCTTGAGGTAGGCGATCACGTTGGCCCGGTCCTCGTCGCTGCCGAGCCCGGCGAAGCTCATCTTGGTCCCCGGCACCATGCCCTTCGGGCTCTTCAGCCATTGGTCGAGGACTTCGTAGGTCCATGTGCCGCCGTGGGCGACGAGGTCGGCCGAATAGGCGAAGCCCGCGGCGTGCTTGCCGAGCGGCTTGCCGATGATGCCATAGAGGTTCGGGCCGATGCCGTTGGCGCCGCCCTGGGCGATCGAGTGGCACGAGGTGCACTTGGCGAACACCGCTTCGCCCTTGGCCGGATCGGCCGCCGCCAGCAGCGTGCCGAGATCGGGGCCTTCCACTTCCACGCCTTCCTCGACCACGCCTTCGATCGGATAGCCCATCTCGTGCGGACGGTGCGGCTTGTCCGCCTGGAAATACAGCCCGCTGGCGATCGACAGGCCGAGAGCGACGATGCCCGCGAACAGGATCCAGCCGGCGATGGTGTTGAAGCGATCGGTCATCGAGAGAGCGTCTGCCAGAGTTCCGGAATGCGCGCCGCTCTAGTGTCGGCAACCCACAGGCGCAAGCCCGATAGTCACTTGTCCGGCGCGGGCGGCGCGGTTACCCGCGAGCGCCGATGGACAGCTTCCCCGCCCCCGCCCTCGCGCTGGTCGAGCAGATGCGTCAAGCGGCCGCGCCCGACCCGGCGCGCGCGGTGGCCTTTCAGGGCGCACCCGGCGCCAACTCCCACCGCGCCGCGCTCGAATGGTCCCCCGATTGCCTGCCGCTGCCGTGCTTCGCGTTCGAGGACGCGCTCGACGCGGTCGCCTCGGGTTTGGCCGGCAGCGCGATCATCCCGATCGAGAACTCGCAGCACGGGCGCGTCGCGGACATCCATTTCCTGCTGCCGGGCAGCGGGCTGTCGATCGTCGGCGAGCACTTCCTGCCGATCGGCTATGCGCTGATGGGCCTCGGCAGCGGGCCGTTCGCGGTCGCGTACAGCCACCCCCAGGCGCTCGGCCAGACGCGGCTCTTCTTGCGGGCGCGCGGCATCGTCCCGCTGGCTTACGCCGACACCGCCGGCGCCGCGGCGCTGGTCAAGGAGCAGGGCGACCCGCAGGCCTGCGCGATTGCCCCGGCGATGGCGGCGGAGCTTTATGGCCTGACGCTGGTCGAGGACCATATCGAGGATGCCAAGGACAACACCACCCGCTTCGTCGTGCTGGCGCGCGAGGCGCTCGACCCGGCGGCGCTCGCCGGGCGGCCGGCGATGACCACCTTCGTGTTCGAGGTGAAGAACATCCCCGCGGCGCTCTACAAGGCGCTCGGCGGGTTCGCCACCAACGGCGTCAACATGACCAAGCTCGAAAGCTACCAGCAGGGCGCGAGCTTCTCGGCGACGATGTTCTTCGCCGACATCGTCGGCGCGCCCGGCGACCCGGCGGTCGACCGCGCGCTCGAGGAGCTGGCGTTCCACTGCAAGGCGCTGCGCATGCTCGGCAGCTACCCGCTGGCACGGCCGCGGGGCTGAAGCCCGGCTGCGGGAAGTGCCGGAGCGCGGGTTGCGCCCCCGCGCCGCCCATGCCACCAATCGGGGCGTGACGCAGGATACGGGGGACGGCGCCGCGGCGGCGGGCGCAGGCGATTTCGCGAGCCAGTGGCGGGAGCTGCGCGCCGACGGCGAGATTCAGTTCGCCCCGGTCGAGCGCCCCGCGCCCGACGAGCCGCCGCAATGGTGGCTCGATTTCATCGAGTGGCTGGCCGCAGTGTTGCGGCCTGTGGGCGAGCTGTTCTCCGGCCTCGCCCAGGCCATCGGCATGTCGGGGCAGACGCTGATGTGGCTGCTGATCGGCGTGGCGGTGCTCGTCGTCGCGATGCTCGCGTGGCGCCTGCTCGAGCCGCTCCGCGCCCGCCGCCGGGCCGAGCCCGAAGGGGCCGACGAGTGGGCGCCCGACCACGGCGAGGCGGTAGCGCTGCTGGAGGACGCCGATCGGCTCGCCGCCGAGGGCCGCTACGACGAGGCGACGCACCTGCTGCTGCGCCGCAGCGTCGGCCAGATTGCCGCCGCCCGCCCGGGCCTGCTCGAACCGTCGAGCACCGCGCGCGAGATCGCCGCGCTTCCGGCGCTGTCGGACAACGTGCGCGGCGCCTTCGCGACGATCGCCGGGCGGGTCGAGCGCAGCCTGTTCGCGCTGCGCAGCCTGTCGGCGGACGACTGGCAGGCGGCGCGCGCCGCTTACGCCGACTTCGCGCTCGCCGCGCCGCAGTTGGGACCGGCATGAGCCGCGCCGCCTCGCCGTTCAGCCCGCGCGTCGTCCTGGCCCTGCTGGCGGTCGGCGCCGGGGCGTTCCTGCTGTTCCTTTACGCCATCGGCGCCGGGTGGACCGGCCGCGAGGACCGCGACGGCGGGGCCCACGCCGCGGCCAACGGGCTCAACGGCTTCGCCGGCCTCGTCCGCCTGCTCGAGGCGCAAGGCCACGAGGTCTCGCTGTCGCGCAGCGAGGCGCGGCTCGACGAGGAGGCGCTGCTGGTGCTGACCCCGCCGGTGTTCGCCGACGGCGAGGCGGTCGCCGAGATCGTCGAGGCCCGCCGCTACTATGGGCCGACGTTGCTGATCCTGCCCAAGTGGTGGGCCGGCCGCGCCGACGGGCTCGACGGGCTCGACGTGCCGCAGGGCTGGGTGGTCCTCGACGACGCGGTCGCGCCCGAGTGGCTCGGGGAGCTCGACGGGCTCGACGACGCCGAGGCCGCGATCGCCGAGCGCAAGCGGTGGCAGGGCATGGGCCTCGCCGGCGCGCTGCCCGCGCCGAGCACCGCGCTGGCGCTGGAAGCGGACTCGGTAGCGACGCGCGAATGGGCTTCGGTCCTGGCGCTGGTCACCGACGACCACGGCGACATCCTCGTGGGCTACCTCAACGACAACGGTGACTATCCGATTCTGGACGAGGCCGCCGGCTACTCGCCCACGGACGAGGCGGACGAGGACTTGTGGCCGGTGGTCGTCGTCGCCGAGCCCGACCTGATGAACAACTACGGCATGGCGGACCGCACCCGCGCCGAGCTCGCCCACGCGATCGTCGACGCCGCGCTCGAGGACTACGATCTGCCGGTGGTGTTCGACCTGACTCTCCCGGGGCTCGGGCGCAGCGAGAACCTGATGACGCTGGCGTTCGCGCCGCCGTTCCTCGCCGCCACGCTGTGCCTGATGCTTGCCGGGCTGGTGATCGCCTGGCGGGCGCTCAGGCGCTTCGGTCCACCGGTGGCCGAGGCCCCGGCGCTGGCGATGGGCAAGCGCCAGCTGGCGCGCAACGGGGCCGGGCTGGTCGAGCGGGCGCGGCGCTGGCGCCTGCTCGGCGCGCCTTACGCCGCGCTCGTCGGCGGGCGCATCGCCGAGGCGCTGGCCATCCGCGAGGCCGATCCCGCGGCGCGCGAGGCGGCGATCGCGCGCGCCCTCGCCGCGCGCGGCATCGCCGCCGACTATCCCGCCCGGGCCGAGGCGCTGCGCCGCGCTCGCCGCCCCACCGAACTGCTCCGCGCCGCCGGCGCGCTCCGGACCATCGAAAGGATCCTGACCCCATGACCATGTCGCTCGACGAAACCCGCCGGCTCGCCGAGGCCATCCGCGGCGAGATCGGCAAGGCGATCGTCGGCCAGGAAGAGACGGTCGAGCACTTGCTGATCGCGCTCGTCGCGCAAGGCCACGTGCTGCTCGAAGGTCCTCCGGGGACCGCCAAGACTTTCCTCGCGCAGTGCTTCGCCGCGGCGGCCGGGCTGCAGTTCGGGCGCATCCAGTTCACCCCCGACCTGCTGCCGGGCGACATCCTCGGCTCGAACCTGTTCAACTTCCAGACCAGCCAGTTCACGCTCACCCGGGGGCCGATCTTTCGCGAGCTGCTGCTCGCCGACGAGATCAACCGCACCCCGCCCAAAACCCAGGCCGCGCTGCTCGAGGCGATGCAGGAGCGGCGGGTGACGCTCGACGGCGCGACCCACGCGCTGTCGGACCACTTCATGGTCGTCGCCACGCAGAACCCGATCGAGAGCCAGGGCGTGTACCCGCTGCCCGAGGCGCAGCTCGACCGGTTCCTGTTCAAGCTGCTGGTGCCTTATCCCAGCGCCGAAGAGGAGGCGGCGATCGTGCGCCGCTTCGGCGAACGCAGCGGGCCGCCGCGCCCGGCTGACTTCGGCATCGAGACGGTCGCCGACGCCGCCGCGATCGGCGCCGCGCAGCAGGCGGTCAAAGGCGTGACGCTGGCCGACGAGGTGATCGGCTACACCGTCGCGCTGGTCCGGGCGACGCGCGAGAGCCGCGACATCGCCAGCGGCGCGAGCCCGCGCGCGGCGGTGCTGCTGGCCAATGCCGCCCGGGCCCGCGCCGCGCTCCACGGCCGCGACTACGTGCTGCCGGACGACGTCAAGGCGCTGGCCACTTCGGTCCTGCGCCACCGCCTGCTGCTCTCGCCGGCGGCCGAGATCGAGGGCAAGCAAGTCGAGGCGCTCGTTGCCGGGCTGGTCGAGCAGACCGAGGCGCCGAAGTAGGTGAAGTCGCCGCTCGTCCCTTCGGCGCGCGCGCTGGTATTGCTGGCGCTGCTCGCCCCGCTGGCGGTGGCGATCGCCGCGACCGCGCCGGGCGCGTGGGTGGTCGCCCCGACGGCGGGGCTGGCGCTGCTCGCGGCCATGCTGGTCGACGGGCTGCTCGCCGGGCGCCTGGTCGACCTCAAGCTGCACCATCCGGCCGACGTCGAGGTCGGCCAGCCGGCGCGGCTGTCGCTCCACGCCGAGTTCTCCGGTCGCGGCGGCCGCGGCGCGCCGCACGCCGCCCTCGGCTTCGACCCGCGCCTCGGCGAGGGCGGCGCGGCGACGTTCGCGCTCGAGCGCGGGCCGGTCCCGGAGATCTGGGCGGGCGAGCACGCGCTCGTGCCCAACCGCCGCGGCTCGGGGACGTTGCACGAGCTGTGGCTGCGCTGGCCCGGTCCGCTCGGCCTCGCCCACCGCCAGGCGCACCGCGCGCTCGATGAGGCAATCCGCGTCTGGCCCGACCTCTCGCCGGTGCGCTCGCCGACGCTGCAGACGTTCCTGCGCGACGCCCAGTTCGGCCTGATCGCCCGGCGCATTCGCGGCGAAGGCACCCAGTTCGAGGCGCTCAGCGAGTATCAGCCGGGCATGGACCGCCGCCGCATCGACTGGAAGGCGAGCGCGCGCCACACCCGGCTCTACGCCCGCGAGAACGAGGCCGAGCGCGACAACCAGATCGTCTTCGCGTTCGATTGCGGCCAGGCGATGTGCGAGCCGGTCGACGGGTCGCCGCGGATCGACCGGGCGGTCTCGGCGGCGCTGATGGCGGCATATGTCGCGCTCAAGGGCGGCGACCGCGTGGCGTTGTTCGGGTTCGCCGACAAGCCCGACCTGCTGACCCCGTTCGCGCTCGATGCACGCGCCTTCCACCGGCTGCAGACCGCCGCCGCGAGCCTCGACTACGTCCCGCGCGAGCCCAACTTCACGCTCGCGCTGGCGACGCTCACCGCCAAGCTCAAGCGCCGCTCGCTGATCGTGCTGTTCTCCGATTTCGCCGACCCGACCTCGGCCGAGCTGATGGTCGAGAGCGTCGAGCGGCTGGTGCGGCATCACCTGGTCATCTTCGTGACGATGGAGGATGCCGAGCTGTCGGACCTCGCCGAGGCCGAGCCCATGACCGTGCGCGACCTCGCCACCGCAGTCGCCGCGGACGGCCTCGCGCGCCAGCGCGCGCTCGTGCTGCAGCGGCTGCGGCGGCTCGGCGTCGACGTGATCGAGGCCCCGTGGCAGTCGATCGGCTACCAGCTGCTCGATCGCTACCTCGCCACCAAGCGCGCCGAGGCGATCGGCTGATGGCGCTGCCGTTCTTCCGTCAGACGGAGGTCCTCGCCGCGCCCGACATCGAGGCGGCGAGCTTGCGGTCGGACCGCTTCCGGCTCGAGCGCGAGACCGACTGGAAGCGGCTCGAAAGCATCGTCGTGTGCCTCGAGAAAAACCGCCTGCGACGCATCGCCGACGAGGACCTGCTGGCGCTGCCGGTGCTCTACCGCCAGGCCGCCTCGAGCCTCGCGGTGGCGCGCGAGACCTCGCTCGACGCCGGCACGCTGGCCTATCTCGAATCGCTCGTCCGCCGTGCCTGGTTCCAGGTCTACGGCCCGCGCACCTCGCTGCTCGGCTGGCTGCGGCGGTTCCTCGGCGGCGGGTGGAGCGCGGCGGTGCGCGCGCTGTGGCTGGAGATCTGCATCGCCCTGACGGCAATGATCGCCGGGACCCTCGCCGGCTGGCTGCTCGTCGCGCGCGACAGCGACTGGTACTACGCGCTCGTCCCCGGCGAGTTCACCGACTCGCGCCGCCCGGGCGCGACCCGCGAGGCGCTCGTCGAATCGATGAGCGGGACGCAGGACGCCGAAGGGCTCACGGTGTTCGCCACCTACCTGTTCTCGCACAACACCGGGGTGACCATCCTGTTCTTCGGGCTCGGCTTCGCCTTCGGCATCCCGACGGTGCTGCTGCTGGTCTACGAGATGGCCTCGCTCGGGGCGATGCTGTGGCTGTTCGCCAGCGCCGGGCTCGGCTGGGAGTTCGCCGCCTGGCTGTCGATCCACGGCACGACCGAGCTGCTCGCCGGCCTGCTCGGCGGCGCGGCCGGGATCCATATTGGCCGGGCGATGGCCTTTCCGGGGAATCGCTCGGTGCTCGCCGCCGCCGCGGCCAGCGGACGGCGGGCGGCGCTGGTCATGGCCGGGGCGGTGCTGATGCTGGCGGTCGCCGGGCTGCTCGAAGGCTACGCCCGCCAGCTCGTCGCCGACCCGCTCAGCCGCGGCGCGATCGGCGGGACGATGCTGCTGCTGTGGCTGGCCTACTTCCTGTTCGTGCGCGACCGCTCGCGCGGAGCCGGGCGATGACCGCCGCGGTCGCGCCGCACTTGCGCCACGAGCTCAGGCGGCGCCGCGAGCTGGTCACGCCCGAGGGCCTGTCGCTGCCGCTGACCGTCGCCAGCCGCGGCAGCCGCGCCGGCGCGTTGCTGCTCGACCTCGGGATCATCTTCTTCGGCTTCTTCCTTCTCGGCATCTTTCTCACGGTGGTCGGTGTCGGCCTGTTCGACGAGAGCCCTGAGGACGCCGGGCCGGCGATCGAGCTGGTGCTGGTGCTGCTGATCCTGCTCGTGTTCCTCTCGCGCTACGGCTACTTCCTGGCGTTCGAGCTCGGCCCGCGCGGGGCCACCCCGGGCAAGCGCGCGCTCGGCATTCGCGTCGCCGCGCGGCCGGCGGCCAGCGGGAGCGGCGGGCGGCTGACCGCCGAAGCGGTGATCGCCCGCAACCTGATGCGCGACGTCGAGGTGTTCATCCCCTTCGCGTTCCTCGTCTCGGGCGAGCTCGGCAGCGGGGTGATGGGCTTCGCCGCCGGGGTCTGGCTGCTGGTGTTCATGCTGTTCCCGCTGTTCAACAAGGACAACCTGCGCGCCGGGGACCTCGTCGCCGGGACCTGGGTGGTCGAGGCCGAACGGCGCAAGCTGCCGGCGGCGATGTCCCTGGCGCCGAAGCAACGGGCGCCCGCCGCCTACCCGTTCGGCGAGGCCGAGCTGTCGGTCTACGGCGAGCACGAGCTGCAAGTGCTCGAGGGCGTGCTGCGGCACGACAACGCCGACGCCCAGCGCCAGGTGATGGAGGCGATCTGCCGCAAGATCGGCTGGCAGGCGGGCCACGGCGACGAGCGCGCGTTCCTCGAAGCGTTCTACGCCGCGCTCCGCGCCCGGCTCGAGGGCGACATGCGCTTCGGCAAGCGCAAGAAGGACAAGTTCTCCTAGACGCCTGCCCCCTTCGCCTCGCTCCGCGGACGGCGAGGGCCCGTCGCGCTGTGGCGCTTCTTCAGCCGCAGTCCGATGAGCGGGCGCAGCGGCGTGATCGCCCGCCCGCCGAGGTAGAACGCCCAGCATCCGGCCACTGTGGCCGCGACCAGCACGGCGAACTCGACCCACGCCGGCAGACGCGCCGGCAGCAGGTACCAGCCGACCAGCACGATCACCGTCTGATGCACGATGTAGAACGGGAATACCGCCTCGGTCAGCGTCCGCCGCCAGCGATGGTCGCGGTTCCAGTATCGGTCCGCCAGCCCGATCAGCCCGACGATCGCGCCCCATGCCTGAACAATCCGCGCCCCGGCGAACAAGGCGATGAAACCCGTGGGCGGTCGCGTGGTCCCGGGCCAGGTGAACTCGATCGCGGCCACCACCGCATAGGCGGCCAGCGACAGCGCCAGCGCGACGGGCCAGTAGCGCCGGATGCCGCGCCACGGCGCCTCGGCGCCGCGCAGGAAATAGCCGAACAGGAACAGCGGCAAATACAAGGTGTGCGCATAGCCGTCGCCGACGAGGTCGTGCGTCTCCTCGGCGCCCGGCCAGCCGAGCCATAGCCGCAGCGCGAGCAGCGCCAGCGGCACCCCGAGCACCAGGCCGCCGGCGAAGGCCCGTTCGGCCGCGCCCTGCAGCGCCGAGCGCAGCGCGCGCGGCAGCAGGAGCAGCAGCGCGAGCGCGAGCGTGTAGACCCACAGGTAGGCGACGAACCACAAGTGCTGCCACGTCGGCAGCATCAGCCCGTCGAGCTCCCCGAAGCGGAAGTAGTCGCGCCGCCAGAAGGCCCAGAACCCGTCGGCATAGCCGTGCTTGAACTGCAGCTCGACCCACGGCTGCGGCGCGCAGACCAGCGCCATGCCGAACAGCAGAGGCACGAGCAGGCGCCCGGACCTATCGCCGAGGAAGCGGCCGATCCGCCGGTCCTTGGCGAACAGCGCCGCGCTGGCATAGCCCGAGACGACGAACAGCAGCGCCAGACGCCAGGCACTGGTCGCCAGCATCGGGATCGCCGCCCACTCGACCGGCTCGGCGGTCTTCACGTGCCAGCCCCACGGCACGAAGAACATGCCGACGTGGTAGAGGATCAGCAGCATGAACGCGCCGATGCGCAGCCAGTCCATCTCGTAATGGCGCCCCGCCGGCGCCCCCCGGGCGCCCGGCTCACTCACCGGCGAAGATCGCCACCTCGCGCAGACCCACGCTGTCGGCCTGCGCGCGGTACATGCCGGGCGTGTTGAAGGCGAACGCGATGCTGCCGTCGGGCGCGGCGACGATCACGCCGCCGTCGCCGCCGAGCGCGCCGACCTCGGCGATGACCGCGTCGGCCGCCGCCTGGGCGCTCTCTCCGAGCAGCCGCATGCGCGCGGCGATCTCGTGCGCCACGCCGGCGCGGATGAAGTACTCGCCCGAGCCGGTGGCAGAGACCGCGCAGGCGCGGTCGTCGGCGTAGTTCCCGGCGCCGATCACCGGCGAATCGCCGATGCGGCCCCATCGCTTGCCGGTCAGCCCGCCGGTCGACGTCGCCGCGGCGACGTGGCCTTCGCGATCCACCGCCACCGCGCCGACGGTGCCGTACTTGACCCCGGCGTCGAACCCGGCGCCGCGGGCCTTGACCTCGTCGAGCTGGCGGCGCCGCTCGGAGGTGGCGAACCACTCCGGGTCGGCCATGACAATGCCCCGTTCGCGGGCGAACGCCTCGGCGCCGTCGCCGCTGAGGAACACGTGGCGGCCGTCCTCCATCACCGCCCGCGCCAGCCCGACCGGATTCCTCACTCGCCGCAGCCCGGTGACCGCGCCCGCCTGGCGGCCGCGCCCGTCCCTGATCGA